>QWCQ01000098.1_pt1 | contig 144901 bp, 147 predicted proteins | sample 1972701 | NCBI WGS metagenome assembly QWCQ01 (sample SAMN09866704, study PRJNA288562) | Human gut metagenome isolate pre4_stool, whole genome shotgun sequencing...
TCTTTGCATTGTTTGCTAATGTTAAAGCTGTATCATTTGTTGGTTCTGCTGTAATTCCATATGTTGCAAAGTCTTTAAATGCTACATCTTTTGTTAAGCCTTGCTTGTCTGTTAGTGTTACTTCTAGTCCAGCTAGATTCAGTTTATCTCCTTCTGTGTAGTTTAGTTTTGTTGGTTGTGTTTTTACTACCATACTTTCTACATGTTCTGGATCAAATGTTGTTGATGCAAAAATCGCTTTAACTTCAATATTGTTATCAATTTTTGTTTTTTCATCCAACTTTGGAGACCATTCTTTAAATCTAAATCCATTAGCAGGATTTGGAGTAGGTGGAACAATGTCAGCTAAAGTTTTTCTTAATGATTTAGGGACATAAACAGTGTTTGCAATTCCGATTGTTCCTTTTGATTCATCATCTGATACAAATTTTACTGTCCAGAAATTATTTGTATCAGGATTTAATGGGTCATTAGGATTTACCAACCCAGTCATTACTTCCTTAGCTTTTGCTTTTATAATTGTATCAGTTGTGAATGTTTGAGTTAATTCTTTATCCCAACCATCAAACTCATATCCTGGATAGTTTTTTGTTTTAGGACCAGTTAATGTTACTTCCTTTTCAGGATTTACCCAGAATTTGGATATTTCCTTTGGAGTAATCAATATATGACCATCTTCATCTCCAAAAAATTCAACTAATTTAAAATTATCTGGAACATCTGGTTTTGGCGTACCATTCTTTTGTTCCACAACATCTTTACCAACATATTTATAAATTGGATTTACTGTATCCCCCTCTTTAAAAAATCTTCTTCCAAAAGTATCGTCCCATTGAACAAATTCCCAATTTTCATCAGCTTCAGCAAATGGAAATAAATTTTTCCATCCCTCTGGATCTCCGATTGACCTATAATAAGCCCTATTTGTTAAATCTGTATAAAATTTAACTTCTTCTTTAGGATTTACAAAATAAACAAGTTTATCAACTCTTTTATTTCCTAATCCAGGTGTATATAACTTACCGTGGTCTCCTTCTACAAAGGTAACCTTTACAAAATTATCAGGTACATCAGGTCTTACATTCTCATCAGTTTGCAAGTCATAATTAGGTCCTGTGTAACGATATTGCGCTGTAAGTTTTCTTGTAGTTCGATCCTCTCCTAATGGGAAAGTTTGATCAAAGCTTGGTGAAAAACCTATAAGTTTATTCCATCTTTTTGAAGTTGGTCCAACCCCATCATAAATTCCATTTTCACCATATAGCGAAAATTGAGATTCAATCTCTTTTTTGGTAGTATGTTTATTTACAGCTAAATATAATTTCTTATATTTATTACTAGAGAAGTCAAAAAAGTCCCCTTTTTCTGTAGCATCAAGTTCTACAATGGAATAATCATTTGGATCAAGTCCTCGAGATGTAAAATCTCTTGTATGCTTTCTAATATAATCTAAATCTTTGGGAGTAGTCCAATCGAGCGCTACTGGATCATAGGCTGAAAATTCTACTTTTCCTATATACAGACGCGTCTTAGGATCATTGGGAGAAACAGTCTCTTTTTCTAAATAAAGATCTGCAGAGTAGTTTCCACCTCTTGGGTTTGATTCTGTTGTACCGGGATATTCTATAGTAAATTCCCACAAATCAATTCCTTCAGATCCTAATACCCTTTGTTTTATATTAATAAGTCCCCTTTTTATTTCACGAACTGCAACAACTTTAGTAATTTTATGAATAGGAATATTTCCTGCTCTTGGGTTATTTCTTATAACTTTTGATATACTTCCCCTAAATACAGCTTTCCTAGCTCCTTCATAATAAGGCGCGTGCATTACCCCTTCTGCTGGAGTCAACAAACTTCTGTTTGGATTAGCCCCCATGCTTCGAGATATGTTTTCGTTATTATTCGCAAATATTTGAAATGGTAAACTTGTTATAAGCATTAACATTGCAAGAAAAAATGTTAAAAATTTTTTTGTAATTTTCTTGGTCCTCATTTTTTTACCTCCCATCTTATTTTTTTCTATCATTTATTTCCTCCTTAATCTTTTTTAGTTATTTCTTCCTTTTTTTATTTTTTTATATTTTTCTTTCTCTAAGTCCCTCCTTTTATATTTTTCATGGCTGTTTTTCTATCCTTAATGCCTCCTTTATATGTATGATAAAAGTATCTAAATCTAGGTCTATTCTACCCCCCCCCCTTGTCATTTTGTCAAGCCCTTATTATTGATTAGTATCTATGTTTGTTTACCATTTTGATAGACTTTATAAACGAATGAAAAGTTGTATGTTGCAATTCTAAATGATTCGATTTATCATATTGTTTTATATCTTATTTTTTGCCTTTTTTCTTATACTTATATTCTTATAACTATATATTTCTAATAAATTTGCAAAATATAAGGACTAAGTCTCAGTGACTTAGTCCTCTAGTTTTAATTTTCTTATCATGATTTCCTCATTAAATATTTTTCAGGTCATTATAGAAAAAAAGAGCTATAAAAGCTCTTTTAATATTAACCTGGTGGCCAGTTGAAACTTCTTCCTCCCAAAAGGTGAAAATGAAGATGTTTTACGCTTTGACCTCCCTCTTCTCCAATATTTGATACAAGTCTATAACCATTTTCAAGTTTATTTTCTTTTGCAAGTTTTTTTGCAACTAAAAATATATGACCTACAAGTTCCTTATCAGTTTCTTCTAATTCATCAACAGATTTTATGTGTCTTTTTGGAATAATAAGTATATGAACGGGTGCTTCGGGATTTACATCTTTAAAAGCATAAACATCATTATCTTCATAAACTTTTTCTGATGGTATTTGACCTTTTACTATATTACAAAATAAGCAGTCCATACTATCCTCCTTTCTAATTTAATTTATATTATAATTCTTTATAGACAGATATAGTAGTTAATTATTTTACTAAGCCAAAAATTTCCACCCAAATCTCTTTCTTTTATAATTTCTTTCATTTCATAAGATTCCATATAATCATTGACACTATACTTAAAAGTCCTTTGTCCATAAATATCTTCTTAATAATAGCCAAAGGTTTGGTCAAATTTATTTTCTTTCAGATTTGTTGACCTTCACAAATTTTTGCCATTGCTTTTTGGGCTATTTCATTTTTTTGAAGTTTATCTTTTATTCTTAAAAGACAAATGCTGTGGTCATGATTTTTAGCCACGCACTGATGCCTTCCAAAAAGTAATATGGAATGGTGAGCTTGTTTCCAGTATTTATCAGGAATTTTTTTCATCATTTCTTCTTCTACTTGTAAAACATTCAAATCCTCTTTTACAAATTTTAATTTTTTGCAGACTCTATTTACATGCGTATCTACTGCAAAGGCAGGAATATCAAAGGCATTTGCTAAGATAACATTAGCAGTTTTTCTGCCAACTCCAGAAAGTGACATAAGCTCTTTTCTTGTACTAGGAACTTGACCGTTGAAATTTTCCAATAATTCTATGGATAATTCTTTCAAATATTTAGATTTATTCTTTGATAAGCCTATAGATTTTATTATCTCTTGAATTTCATTTACATCAGCATCAGCCATATCTTCAACTCTAGGGTATCTCTCAAATAATATAGGACTTATTTTATTTACTGATTTATCAGTAGTTTGAGCACTTAATACCACAGCACACAAAAGTTCGTAATTATTTTTAAATTCTAATTCCGGCTGATTTTGCGGATAAAGTTTTATCAAAGCTTTTAAAATTTCAAGAGCCTCTTGACTATTTAAAATCATATTTTCCATTTTTTCACCAAAATTATACCAATTCCCCAAGAGCTACTTCTTCATTATCAACAAGCCTAACATCTAATATTTTATTTATTAAATCTTTATCTGATTTAACTTTAACCCTTATATAATTATCCGTATAACCAAAATAATATCCTTGGTCAAATTCTTCAAACAAAACTTTCAATGTCCTTGGCATATTTTTTTCTCTGAATTTTTTTAAATATTGGTCTTGAAGTTTTATTAATTCTTCAGACCTCTTAATTTTAATGTTACCATCAACTTGGTCTGCCCTATCAGCTGCTGGTGTATTCTTTCTTTTTGAATATTTAAAAACATGAACCTTAGAAAATTCAACTTCTCTTACTATTGACATTGAATCTTCAAAATCTTCATCACTTTCGCCAGGAAAACCCACTATTATATCAGTTGTTAAACCGGCATAGTGCATATATTTTTTTATGATTTTTGTTTTTTCTATAAATTCCTCTCTATTGTAGTGCCTATTCATATCCTTTAAGACCTTATTAGATCCAGATTGCAGGGATAAATGAAAATGGTCACATAATTTTGAACACGCAATTGCTCTTCTCATGAAGTCTTCACTTATGATATTTGGTTCAACTGATGATAATCTTATCCTCTCTATGCCATCAACTTCAGCTATAGCTTCAATTAAATCTATTAACCTAACAGGTCCTAAATCTACTCCATAGCTTCCCACATGAATACCTGTCAAAATTATTTCCTTATAACCAGCATTTGCAAGCCTTATCGCTTCTCTTACACAATCTCCAATTCTTCTTGATCTAATGGTTCCTCTGGCATAGGGGATGATACAGTAAGTGCAATACCTGTTACATCCATCTTGAACTTTCATGTAACTTCTTGTTTTGTGAAAATTTTCATCTATTTTTATAAATTGAAAATCTCTGTCTTTTTTTATATCTCTTACAATATTTATTTTTTTATCTTCTTCTTTGGCTTCTTCTATTAAGTCAACAATTTTAGATCTTTCGCTGGTTCCAATTACAACATCTACACCCTCTATTTTTTCAACTTCCTTAGGAGCAACCTGAGCATAACATCCGACAACTGCAACTGTAGAATCAGGATTTTCTCTTTTTGCACGTCTGATATATTGCCTTGATTTTCTATCAGATAAATTTGTAACTGTGCAAGTATTTACAATATAAACATCGGCAACATCAGTATCATTATCAACTTGTATATATCCATTTTTTTCAAAAAGTTCAGCCATGGCTTCAGATTCATATTGATTAACTTTGCATCCTAAAGTTAAAATTGAAAAAGTTTTTGCCATTTAATCACACTCCATATTGTGTATTATATAAAAAGCCCCAACAATCGATGAGGTTTCTGCTCTCAAAATTCTTTTACCTAAACTTATCCTATGGGCATCTTTTAAAACCTCTATCTCTCTTTTTGAGATACCACCTTCAGGACCAACTATTATAGCAAGATTTTTAGATAATTTTTCTTTTATATCTTTAAAAAACAAATTTCTTTCATCCTCATAGAATAAAATCAAATCTCCACTATAGTTTTTAGCTATTTCATCAACCTTGATAGGTTTGTGAACAAGGGGGACTATATCTCTTTTTGATTGACCAGCAGCAGATTTTGCTATTTTTTGCCATCTTTGTATTTTTTTATCAACCTTATCTGAAATGTTTGAAACGCATCTGTCCATAATCAAAGGATAGAAATCATAAACCCCAACCTCAGTCCCATGCTCAATTACTTTTTCGTTCTTATCTCCCTTTAAAATTCCAAAGAATAGGGATAATTTTATTGGTGGCTCATTAGAATCAAATATTTCTTTTTTATAAATTAGCATATCGTCTTTCAAATTAAAAAGAATTATCTTGTCCTTAAAAACCACAGAAAAATCTTCATCAGCTTTAATTCTAATAACATTTTTTAGATGATGTAGGTTTTCTTTATTTAATTCATTTATATTGTCGTAATTTCTGTCTTCAAAAAATCTATACATATCTAGCTATAATTGCACACCAGTCATTTTTTTCTTTAACTTCTAAAATTTCAAAGGATTCTTTAATTAGAGCTTGAGTAACTAAGTCCTTCTTTTCCAAGATTATGCCTGAAGTTATAAATATCTTTTGCCCACACAAATGCTTGCTTAAATTTGAAATTTCATCAACTATTATTTCTGCAATAATATTGGAAACAATAATATCACATTTTCCTTCAATTACATCAAGTAAATTCCCTTTTTTTACCTTAACCTTATCGTAAACTTCGTTGAGTTTTGCATTTTCTTTACTTGCTTTTATACATTTATCGTCAATATCAACAAGTGTAGCGCTCTTTCCTCCAAGTTTTATTGCAGCAATTCCTAGTATACCAGACCCACAGCCTATGTCAAAAATATTCATATCTTTTTTCACATACTTATCTAAAGCCTCAAGACACATATAAGTTGATTCATGGGTCCCAGTTCCAAATGCCATACCCGGATTAATTTTTACAATTTTTCTATTGTTAGCATTGTCATAGGTTTCCCATTCAGGAACTATTAAAAGATTTTTGCCAATTTCAAAAGCTTTGTAATAGGCTTTCCAATTATTTGCCCAATCTTGATCATCTTTTTCAAAAAATTTTAAAGTTCCAAGATTATTTTCTTCTAACTTTTCTTTTAAATCTAGGGCAGATTTTTCATCACTTGGATACACTCTAACAATTAGTTCATCATCTTTAAGATTATTACTTATATCAGAAACATAATCCCAGTCCTTTTCATCCTGATTTAATTCCTTAGCTAAGTCGTTAGTAATTTCTTCCAATGTATAATAATCTTCATCATATAAAAATCCTATGAGTAAATCTTTTTTTGATTTACTGCTATAAATATCAGCCTCAATATATTTCATAAATATCACCTATCTTATTATATATTATAAATAAAATCCTTGAATAAAAAAATATATCCTAGCAAGGATATATTTTTAATTATATATTTTATTTTAAATGACCTTTGCTATATAGTCTATAGGCAACAAGTACTGATAAAAACATATTTGTAATCAAAATATAAGATTGGTATCTTCCAAAAAATGCTGAACCTAAGACTAGAAATATACCAAAGGCATAAATTAAAGGTGTAGCAGATAATTTTTTGTTGTTGATTACTTGTGGAATTGCAATTGCTCCAAATAAAGCCGGTGTTATATGGTCAAAACCAGGTTTTAAAATTGGATTATTAAGAATAGGCACAAGCCAAGTTCCTATTAAAAACACTCCAAGGATTAAAATAAAAACTGTGACTATAGAAGAAACACCAACACAAATTATTGCTATAACATCTCCAGACTCTGTTCCTGATTCTACTCCTGCAATTTTTTGACCAGCAACTGTTACTGGCATTTTCATGTTTGTAATGTTACCTGTGATTGAAGATAAATACATACCCCCAGCCCCAAAAATATTATAAAAAGATAAATTTTCTACAACAGCAGTAGGTAAAAATATAGCTATTAAACTTGAACTTGCTGCCAAAGCCTTAGTTATAGAAAAATCTATTTTAAAAATTGCTGCTATTCCAAATGGAACTGCATACATGGCTATAAGTGCAATTATACTTGTTATTCGTCCAAGAATATTAACTTCTTTTGTAAATTTTACTGATTTTTCATGTTCTTGCATAAAATCCTCCCTCTTAGAATAAGTTCACTTGTACAATAACTGCCGCCATACCCAAAATTAACGCTATAGGCATAGAGAAGTCACTAATTATTGATTTATTTGTAACTTTTGCAATTTTGTTGCATATTAAAGTAGTAGCCCCTGCTGCCAAAAAAGCAACTATGGATGAAAAATTTTTAACATTTGCAACATAAGGTGCTGAAAGGGTGAGTATCATTGCTGAAAATAATGCTGCTGAAAAATACTTAATAAAACCTGCGGTGTGAGGCTTTTCTTTCATCTTCTTTGAAAATTGGTCTAAATGTTTCATAAAGAAAATGTTAAATAAAATTCCCCAAATAATTCCTGTTGTCATTACAAACATTACAATTACAAAAATTTTTGGTGTGATGTTTGGATCTGAAATATCTTTTAAGCCCATAGTTTGAACTGCAACATTTGCAGCTGTCCCTTCATACATAGCTGAGCCTACGACTGAAAGTCTAAGCCATGGGAAATATTTTCCAAGAGGTACAGAAAGTGCAAGCATCATTACAATTATAGGTAGTGATGGTACAATTGAAAGAATTGCACTATTTGTCATGGCACGCTTCAATGTGATTTTTTCCATGCCAAGTTCTTGTCCTCTCTTATAGGCTTTTCTAATAAATAAAAATGCCTGAACTGTAACAACTAATATTACTAAAGCTACCAAAGCACACATTTCTGTGCTGTTCGCTAGTTTTTTATAATCCATATTTTCTCCTCATAAATTTTAAACTAAGTAATTTTTTATTGTATTTTTATATACATCAATAAATTTTAAATAATCATCAACTTCAACAAACTCATCTATTATATGAGCAACGCTTGCTTCTCCCGGTCCAAAAATAGCTAAGTCGTACTTATCTGAAATTCTTCCAAAGTTTGACGCATCTGTTGCTCCTGCCAAAGCTTCTACAGGTATCTTTTTGTCTAATGAATTTAAAATTGCCTTAACCAAATCATTATCTTTTTCAGATACTGCATTAGGATTGTTTTGTAAAATATTTAGCTCTAACTTTCCTTGGTTTTTGCTATTTAAATCAGAAATTACTTCTTCAATAATTTCCACAACCTTATCATTATTGACTTCTGGTACACATCTGGCATTAGCCTTTAAAATAGTTTTTCCAGCTACGCTATTTATTTGCGTTCCTCCATCAATTACAGTATTTACGTTTAAAGTTTTGCCCAACTGTTTATTTTCAGCTTCATTAAAAGCTTTTGCAAATCTTTTATTGGTTTCATTAATATAATCAACCATTAATTGTATTGAATCAATGCCAATTTCTGGCATAGAGGAATGAGCTGGTTTTCCAGTAGCTATAATTTCATATTGTAGAGAACCTTTGTGAGCATTTATAATTCTATTGCTACTACTTGGCTCTGCAATTAAAAATCCATCAGCTCCATCAATATATCCTTCTTCTACAAGTTGCTTAGAACCATACATTCCAACTTCTTCTCCTACTGTTGCAGCAAGACGGATTTTTCCCTTGAAATTTGCTCCTTCTTCTTTCAATTCAATCATAGCAATAATCAAAGCACAAAGACCTGCCTTCATATCAGTTGTTCCTCTGCCATACATCTTGCCATCATGAATTTCTCCTCCAAAGGGTGGATAAGTCCATTCACTTTCATCTCCAGCCGTAACAACATCCAAATGTCCGCTAACTACAAGCATTTTTCCAAAACCCTTACTACCGTCTAAATCACAAACTAGAGATGCTCTTTGAGGGTTATAATGAACAAGCTTACTTTCAATTCCATATTTTTTTAATAATTCTTGAAAATACTTAGCTAATTTTGCTTCATTATCATTTTCTGTTCTAATTTTAATAGCATCGGCAAGTATTTTTAACTTTTCTTTTTCATTAAACATATTTTACCTCCTATTTTTATTATACTTAAATATATATTAAAAATGTATATATTTATATGATACCATTTTTTTATAAATTAACGTAAAAAAATATTTAAAAAAAGTAAAATCAATTATTATGTCATAACTATATTTAAAAGCAAGGCAAAAAAACCCCATATAAGTGTCTTTTCAGATACTTATATGGGGAATATTAAAATTAAAAACTTATAAAAGAAAAATTAGTTTTCTTTTAACATTGATTCCATAAACCAAATTTCTTTTGCGTAGTGAGTTGAGTGGTCTTCCATCATATTAGAAAGTATGAAGCAATCAGTTTCTTCTCTGATTTCTTTTGCAAGCTTATCCATGTGCTTAATTAATTCAAGAGCTGTTTTGATAGCTTCCTTGGCATCAACAGATTTTGAAACTCTTTCTTTAACATCAGAAAGTTCTAAATATTCTTTAAGAGATGCTGGTGGAAATTGTCCATTTTTTCTTTCATATTCAGCAACATCATCAAGCATATCAAAGAATTCGTCATAAAGTCCTTCTAGATATTCATGAACTGCCTTGAAAGTGAAGCCTTCAACATTCCAGTGAAGATTGTGTAAAAGAATATTACCTACTTCTAAATTAGCTAAATATTTGTTTAATTTGTTCATTATTTTCCTCCTCTATAATAAATAATCAATTTATCCTAATTTCATTACATTTATATATTACCCTATATATAATTAAATAAACATCAATCAAAGAAATCTTTTACTTTTTCAAAGAAATTCTTTTGCTCATGCTTTATTTCCGTATCATTATCCCTAAGTTTTTCAAGAATTTTCCTTTCTTCTTCAGAAATTTTCTTAGGAATTAAAATATTAACTGTAAAATAAAGATCTCCCTTTATATTTTTATTTACAAAAGGAACTCCTTGCCCTTTAATCTTAAAGGTTGTTCCACCTTTAGTGGCTTTTGGTATATCGTAATCTACTATTTTCTTTAAGGTAGGAACTTTTATAGTTCCGCCTAAGACTGCATCAGAATAAGTTATAGGCATATCAATAAATAAATCATTGCCACGTCTTTTGAAAATTGAATCTTCACGTACTTTTATATAAACATATATATCTCCCTTGCCGCCACCATTATCTCCAGAATTACCTTGGTTTGGAAGTGATACTATATTTCCATTATCAACACCTGCAGGAATTTTTACATTTATCTTCTTAGAATTTAATATTTTACCCTTGCCCTTACATTTTGTACAAGCTTTCTCAATAATTTCTCCGCTACCGTGGCACTTATCACAGATTGTTGTTCTGACAATTCTTCCAAAGGCAGAGGCAGTTTCTACTCTTATTTGTCCCTCGCCATGACATTTATCGCAAGTCTTTTTACTTGTACCTGGCTCAGCTTTTTGACCATGACATTTTGGGCAATCATCTGTTACCTTAACATTAATTTCTTTTTGACAACCAAATACAGCCTCAAAGAAATCTAGGGTAATTTCTACATTTATATCTGTACCCTTTTGTGGATAATTTTTACTTCTCTTATATGATGAAGATGAGAAACCTCCACCACTTCCAAATATATCGAAGATATCATCAAAAATATCAGAAAATCCTCCAAATCCACCTCCAGAAGTGGAATAATTTCCCTTTAAGCCTTCTTCTCCATAGGTATCATATATTTGTCTTTTTTCATCATCAGACAAAACTTCATAAGCATAATTAATTTCTTTAAATTTTTCTTCAGCCTCTTTATCTCCAGGATTAAGGTCCGGGTGATATTTTTTTGCCATTTTTTTATAGGAGCTTTTTAATTCTTCCTTTGTTACATTTTCTGTGACATCAAGGATTTCATAAAAATTTCTCATCACTCACCTCGCTAGAAATATAATAAAATACAACAAAAAATTAAAGTTGCAAGTTTCCCTGCAACTTTATTTTTATTAAATTTTATAAATTATTTATTTGAATCTTCTTCGTCATCTACAACTTCATAATCAGCATCTACAACATCATCATCTGATTTTTGTCCTTGTGGATTTTCTCCTTGTCCTTTATTTGCATTATCCTTATAGATCTTTTCAGATACACTATAGAAAGCTTGTGTTAAGTCTTCAGTTTTCTTCTTAATATCTTCTAAATTATCAGAATCCTTAACAGATTTCAAAGCTTCAAGAGCATCTTCAATCTTCTTCTTTTCGTCTTCAGAAATTTTTCCTTCGACATCTTTTAAAGTTGATTCAGATTGATAAATAATTGAATCTGCATTATTTCTAGCTTCAATTAAATTCTTATTCTTTTCATCTTCCTTGGCATACATTTCAGCTTCTTTAACTTTCTTATCTATTTCTTCATCAGTTAAGTTTGAAGATGAAGTTATGGTGATGTGTTGTTCTTTTCCTGTACCTAAATCTTTAGCAGAAACATTAACTATACCATTTGCATCTATATCAAAAGTAACTTCAATTTGTGGAACTCCACGTCTTGCTGGAGCTATTCCATCAAGATTAAATCTTCCTAAAGTTACATTATCTTTTGCCATTTGTCTTTCACCTTGAAGAACGTGAATTTCAACTGAAGTTTGATTGTCAGCAGCAGTTGTAAATATTTGTGATTTTTTAGTAGGAATTGTTGTATTTCTTTCAATCAATCTTGTAGTAATATTACCCATAGTTTCAATTCCTAAAGAAAGTGGTGTTACATCAAGAAGAAGAAGATCTTTAACATCTCCAGATAAAACTCCACCTTGAATAGCTGCACCTAAAGCAACACATTCATCAGGATTAATATCTTTTTGTGGATTCTTTCCTATTAATCTTTTTATACATTCTTGAACTGCAGGGATTCTTGTAGAACCACCAACTAATAAAACTTTATCTATATCTGAAGCTGAAAGACCAGCATCTTTAAGAGCATTTGTTACAGGGTCTTCAGTTTTCTTTACAAGATCACTTGTAAGTTCATCAAACTTCGCTCTTGTGATATCCATATTTAAGTGAAGTGGACCAGAAGCTGTTGCAGTGATGAAAGGTAAATTAATGTTGGAAGTCATTCTTGAAGAAAGTTCCTTTTTAGCTTTTTCTGCTGCTTCTTTTAATCTTTGAAGACTCATCTTGTCATCTCTTAAGTCAATAGAATTCTCTTTTTTAAATTCTTCTGCTATATAATCAATAAGTCTGTTATCGAAATCATCTCCACCAAGTCTGTTGTTACCTCTTGTAGCACGAACTTCGAAAACTCCGTCAGAAAGTTCTAGAATAGAAACATCAAATGTTCCTCCACCAAGGTCATAAACCATAATTGTTTGAGATTCTCCATCCTTATCCATACCATAAGCAAGAGATGCTGCAGTAGGTTCGTTTACAATTCTTTTAACATTTAAACCTGCAATTTTACCTGCATCCTTTGTTGCTTGTCTTTGAGCATCAGTAAAGTATGCTGGAACCGTAATTACTGCATCTGTAATTTTTTCTCCCAAGTAAGATTCTGCATCAGATTTTAATTTTTGTAATATCATTGCAGATATATCTTGTGGAGTATAAGTCTTATCATCAATTGTAATCTTGTGGTCAGTACCCATTTCTCTTTTTATAGATGAAACAGTTCTGTCAGGATTTGTAATTGCTTGACGTTTTGCAGTTTCACCAACAAGTCTTTCGCCATCTTTTGTAAAAGCAACTACTGAAGGTGTTGTTCTATTACCTTCAATATTTGGTATTATAATCGGTGAGCCACCTTCCATAACAGCTACTGCTGAATTTGTTGTACCTAAGTCTATTCCTATAATTTTACTCATAATATATTCCTCCTTATTCAGAAACTTTAACCATTGCAGGTCTTAGCACTTTATCATTTATTAAATAACCTTTTTGAAAAACTTCTGTTACTATACCCTCATCATATTCGTCAGATTTTTCTGTCATGACTGCATGATGAAAGTTTGGATCAAATTTCTTACCTTTTGCATCCATTTCTACAATATTATTTGCCTTTAGAGCATCAATGAGTTGGTCTTTAATAAGGCAGATTCCCTCAAAAAAACCATCATGATCTGTTTGGGCATCCATTGACCTTTCAAAATTATCTATAACTGGCAAAATTGAATTTGCAAGTTTTGTAATTCCAAGGTCTACATATTGAGCCTTTTCTTTTTCTGTTCTCCTTCTAAAATTTACAAAATCTGCTTGAAGTCGCATAAACTTATCTGTCAAATTTTGTAACTTATCATCACCTTTTTCTTTTTCCTCTTCTACTTCTATTTCAGCTTCTTCCTCTTTAAAACTTTCTTCTAAATCTTCGGAAAAATCCTTATCTTCTTCATTGATATAATCTTCGTCTTTTATATTTTCTTCATTTTTTATATTCTTATCAAAGATATTTTCATCCTCTTTTTTCTTATTTTTATCCACCATTACATTCCCTCCAGTACCTTTTCAACGGCATTTTTAAAAATACTAACAGTTTTGATAAGTTTTTTATAATCCATCCTAGCTGGTCCAATAAGACCCAAAGAACCATTTAAATTATTTGAATTAACAAAAACAGCTCTTATAATAGAATTATTTTTCATCAAATCCGCTTTATTTTCATCTCCAATAAGAACATCCAAATTTTTGGAAAAGTTCTTGTTTGAAAGAATCTCCATAAGAGAATCTCTATCTTCAATAAAACTCATAAATTCTTGAGCTTTTTTGGGGTCTTTGTATTCTTCAAAATTAAAGATATTTGTAAGACCGTCATAATATAATTCAATGGCACTTACTTTGTTATTAAAGCCTTTAAGTCTTTTAAAAATCTCAGCTATTAAATACTTATAAGAAACCATTGGACCCTTTAAAGTAATATTAACCTGGTCAATTTTATTAAAATCAATCCCACTAACTTCCTTAGAAATAATATTTTCAATCTGTTCTAATTCATCTTCATTTATATCCTCATAAAGTTCAATGAAATGCCTTTCGACTACTCCTTTATTTCCTATAATCAATAAGAGTATAAGATTAGATTCGATTTTCATAAGTGTTATTCTTTTTATAGTGGTGTCAGCCTTTTGCGGAGCCACAATATAAGCAGTGCAATTTGAAAAATCAGCTAATATTTTAGCAACAGATTTAAAAATTCCTCCACTATCTATTGTTTCTTGCAAAATCCTATCTTTTACTTGACTAATAATTTCTTTATCATAAATAATTTTCCCTGATGAAAAAACTTCATCAACAAAAAATCTATAGGCTTTATAGGATGGAATTCTTCCTGCAGATTGATGAGGCTTGTTGAGATATCCTAAATCTTCAAGATCTGCCATTTCATTACGAATTGTTGCAGAGGAAATGCCCAGCTCATAATCTTTTGACAAAGTCCTCGAACCAACTGGTATAGGATCAACTATATATGAACTTATTATGGCATTTAAAATTTCAACTTTTCTCCTGTCCATAATTCCCTCCTTTGTTAGCAGTCATTCTTATTGAGTGCTAACCATCTGTATATATAGTACGATAAATATTTGTTATTGTCAAGAAAAATTTAAAAATTCACCAAATTTACATAATTATTTTATGAGCATATTTTTTGCATGCCTGTAGGATTTTGTTTCAAATTAATAAAAATAATTTTAAATCTCAAAAATAAAGGAAAATTAAGCCAATATTTTAACTTCTTGCCTTTTATGATAAAATTTAAGTAATTATTAATAAGTAGATGAAAATTTTTATTTATAGTTTATAGATGAGGTGTACATGAGAAATCAAAAAAACATTAGAAATTTTTGTATAATTGCACATATTGACCACGGAAAATCTACTCTTGCCGATAGGATGATAGAGTCTACCGGTATGCTGACAAAAAGAGAAATGGAAGAACAAGTTCTTGACTCAATGGATTTGGAACGTGAAAGAGGTATCACAATTAAGTTAAAAGCTATCAGGCTAATTTATAAAGATGATAGAGATGGAAAAGAATATATTTTAAATTTAATAGATACTCCTGGCCATGTGGATTTTAATTATGAAGTTTCAAGGTCTTTAGCGGCTTGTGAGGGAGCTGTTGTAGTGGTAGACTCCACTCAAGGAGTTGAAGCTCAAACTCTTGCCAATGTATATTTAGCAATTGACCAAGACTTGGAGCTTTTGCCTGTATTAAATAAAATAGATCTGCCTTCAGCCCATCCTTTAGAAGTAAAAAAAGAAATTGAAGATATTATAGGAATTGATGCCCAAGATGCACCACTTATTTCTGCAAAAAATGGAATTGGAATTGATGAAGTTTTGCATGGTATTGTAGATAATTTCCCACCACCAAGTGGAGATGAAAATAAACCACTTAAAGCTTTGATCTTTGATTCAATTTATGACTCATATAGAGGTGTAGTTTGCCAAGTAAGAATTGTGGACGGGAAAGTCAGAGCAGGCGATCAAATTCTAATGATGGCTACAGGAAAAATTTTTGAAGTTGTTGAAGTTGGTTTTACCGCTAATGGTCATATACCCTCCGATGAACTTTCAGCCGGTGATGTAGGTTTTATTTGTGCTTCAATAAAAGTTGTAGGTGATGCACGAGTTGGCGATACGATTACTTCTGTAAAAAATCCATGCAAAGAAGCCTTACCTGGATATAAAAAAGTTGTTCCTATGGTTTTTTGTGGGATTTATCCAGGAGAAGGTGAAGAGTATTCATCAGTTCGTGATGCCCTTGAAAAGTTACAAGTTAATGATGCTTCTTTAGTTTTTGAAAAGGAAACTTCAAAAGCCTTGGGCTATGGATTTAGATGTGGTTTTTTAGGTCTTCTTCATATGGATATTATTCAAGAAAGATTGGAAAGAGAATTCGACCTAAATATTGTAACCACTTCACCATCAGTAATATATAAAATAGAAAAAACAGATGGAGAAATTTTAGATATTCAAAATCCAACAAATTTGCCTGAGCCTACAGAAATAGATAAGATGGAAGAACCTATTGTTAGGGCAGAAATAATGTGTCCAACAGATTATGTAGGTCCTGTTATGGATCTTTGTCAAAACAGACGTGGCGTTTTTATTGACATGACTTATTTAGAAGAAACAAGAACTCTTATTAAATATGACCTTCCTCTAAATGAAGTTATATATGATTTCTTCGATGCCTTAAAATCAAAGACTAGAGGTTATGCTTCTTATGATTACGAGCTTACAGGATACAAAGAATCAAGTCTAGTTAAACTGGATATTTTAATTAATGGAGAACTTGTAGATGCCTTTTCAATGATCGTTCACGAAGCTAGTGCCTACAATCGTGCAAGAAAAATTTGTGAAAAGCTTAAGGATGTAATTCCAAGACAACAATTTGCCATCCCAATTCAAGCTGCAATAGGCACAAAAGTTATAGCTAGAGAAACAATAAAGGCTCTTCGTAAAGATGTACTTGCCAAGTGCTATGGTGGAGATATCTCAAGAAAGAGAAAACTTCTTGAAAAACAAAAAGAAGGTAAGAAAAGAATGCGTCAAGTAGGAAATGTTGAAATACCACAAGATGCCTTCTTGGCGGTGTTAAAATATGATGAAGAAAAATAAAATATCTATATATATTCACATACCTTTTTGTAGGAGCAGATGTCATTATTGCGACTTCTGCTCTTCTGTTATAGATGAAAAACAAGTAGAAAAATACATTAAATATCTAAAAAAAGAAATACATTTATATAAAGATATACTTGAAGGTAGAGAAATTTCTACAATATTTATAGGAGGAGGAACTCCATCTTCAATTGATGAAATTTTCATAGGACAAATATTAGAAGAATTTAAAAATTTTAACTTTTCTAAAGACATCGAAATAACAATAGAGGCAAATCCAAACTCACTATCCTTAGAAAAACTGAAAAAATATAGAAATTTTAATATAAATAGGATTTCAATCGGTGCACAATCATTCAATAATAAAATTTTAAAAACAATAGGAAGAATTCATAATAAGGAAGAAATTTTTAAAACAGTGGAAAAAATTAAAGAAGCTGGATTTATAAATTTTAATATAGATTTAATGCTTGCCCTTCCCTACCAAACTTTAAAAGATATAGAAGAATCTGTAGAAATTTTAAAAATACTAAATCCAAATCATATTTCATATTATTCACTGATAATTGAAGATAATACTAATATCAAAAAATTATATGATAAAAATTCATCTCTATTTCCATCAGAAAATATGGATAGAAAGATGTATCATTACCTTGTAGATAACTTAGAAAAAATTGGTTATAACCAATATGAAATTTCTAATTTTGCAAAGAAATCTTTTGAATGCAAGCACAACTTATCCTACTGGACACTTAAAGACTATTTAGGTTTTGGACTCTCCGCTTCGTCTAATCTTCGTGACAAAAGATTTACAAATACTTGCTCTTTTTCTTCTTATTATAAGTCCTTGGATAAGGAAAAAAAGCCTATAGATTTTTCTGAAATCTTAAGTAAAAAAGATAGGATGAACGAATTTTCTATTATGGGAATAAGGTTAAATTCTGGAATTGATACCAAAAATTTCGAAGAGATTTTTTCAACTAATTTTTTTAAATATTATGAAAAAGAAATTGATAAGCATATAAAAGATGGTCTTATAGAAGTTAAGGAGGATAAAATATGCCTAAGTAAAAAAGGCAGGGACCTTTCAAACATTGTAGAAGTTGATTTTATAAAATAAAATCTTAATTAAAATTATTAAAAGGAGTAAATTATGAATGAAACTATAAATTTATTAATGAAGCACAGAACAATAAGAAAATTTACTAAAGATAAAATAAGAGATGAAGATTTAAAAATGATGCTTGAAGCCTCTAATCGTGCACCTTCAGCCAATGGGTTACAAAAATATTCAATAATTCATGTTACAGATAAAAATATAAAAGATAAGCTCTCACAAATAGGCAAACAATCTTATATGAAAGATGCCACAGAACTTTTTATTTTTATAGCTGACCTTTTCAGAAATGCACAAATTGCAAAAGAAAAAGGAGAAAATGAGTCTTTATTTACTTCCTTTGAAATGCTTTTTCAATCTATCGGTGATTGTTATATAGCTTGTCAAAATTTAGTTGTGGCGGCTGAATCCTTAGGATACGGCACTAATTACTTTGGAAATATTTTTAACGACATAGACAAGGTCATAGAAATTTTAAAATTACCCAAACTCACTTTTCCTGTAATAGCCTTAGGCATTGGCATAATAGACCAAAATCCACAAGTTAAACCAAGGATGAATTTAGAAAATAAGGTATTCGATAATTCTTATAAGATTTATGATGACTATTTGGAAACTTTTAAAGAATATGATAATATTATGCAAACTTATTATGATTTAAGAGATGCTAATAGAAGAGTTGATTCCTATACCAATCAAGTAATTACCCAAGCTAAAAAAAGTTTTATTGAAAGAAAAGATATCTTAAAATCCATCGAAAAGCAAGGATTCATACTGAGTAAATAATTGATATATGCTTAATTTGTTATCTAAGTAATAAATTAAAACTTAGCTTTCTTTTTTATGTTTTTATTATGTGGAATATGCTATAATTTAATTGATGGAGGGAGTAAGATTGAATAAGATAGTTGAAAAAAAAGAATTGGCGCCAAATATATTTTCACTTGATATATATGCGCCAAGGGTCGCTGCATCAGCGCTGCCCGGTCAATTTGTAATAGTTATTGCTGATGAATATTCTGAAAGAATACCTTTAACAATTTCTGATTATGATTTAGAAAAAGGTACAGTTCAAATTGTAGTGCAAGCTTCAGGTCAATCTACAAAGAAGATATGCAAACTCAATAAGGGTGATTACTTAAAAGATTTTGTGGGTCCACTGGGAAGACCTTCAGAATTTTGCAATATGGATTTAGATACACTAAAAAATAAAAAATATCTTTTTGTTGCAGGTGGGGTTGGAACAGCTCCAGTATATCCTCAAGCGAGATTTTTCAAAGAACATGGACTTCATTGTGACATAATTCTTGGTGCAAAAAATAAAGAATTTGTTATTCTTGAAGAAAAATTAAAGTCTGTCTGTGATAATCTTTATATTTGTACAGATGATGGTTCTTATGAATTTAAGGGAATGGTTACAGCTAGGCTTGATGATCTTTATGAAAATCAAGGGAAAAAATATGACCAATGTGTATGTATCGGACCAATGATAATGATGAAATTTGTCTGTCTTACTACTAAAAAATATAATCTTCCCACTATCGTTTCATTAAATCCTATTATGGTTGATGGAACTGGCATGTGCGGAGCTTGCCGTTGCCTTGTTGACGGAAAAACAAAATTTGCTTGCGTTGATGGTCCTGAATTTGATGGCCATCTAGTTGATTGGGACAGTGCAATGTCAAGATCAAAGCAATATATAGATAATTTCAAGACAAAAGAACTTTCTGAACACAAAAATAATTTAGATGGGCTTAATGTTACAGATGCAAATTTAGAAAATAAAAAAATAAATGATGTTAAGATAGAAAAAGCAAAAGATAGGTGGAAAAGAACACCAATAGCTGAACAAGATCCAAATGTTAGAAATAAAAACTTTGATGAAGTTTGCTTGGGATATACTCCACAAGAAGCTGTGGTTGAAGCAAGCAGATGTTTAAATTGTAAGGTTCCTGGTTGCGTTAAGGGATGTCCTGTTTCTATCGACATACCAGGATTTATTAAAGAAATTGCCAATGCTAATTTCGAACAATCAGCTAAGGTTTTATCAATGTATACTGCTCTTCCAGCAGTTTGCGGTAGAGTTTGTCCTCAAGAATCTCAATGTGAAAAAGGTTGTGTCCTAGCAAAAAAAGGTGATGCTGTTTCAATTGGAAAACTAGAAAGATTTGCAGCAGACTATGCTAGAGAAAACAATGTTAAACTAAATCAAAGCTTAAAGAAACTTGACAAAAAAGTTGCAATTATTGGTGCAGGTCCTGCCGGACTTACATGTGCTGGCGAACTTGCTAAAATGGGCTATCAAGTAACAATCTTTGAAGCTTTACAAAAAAGTGGCGGTGTACTTGTCTATGGTATCCCTGAATTTAGACTTCCCAAAAAAATAGTTGAAGCAGAAGTTGAAAATATAAAAAATTTGGGAGTAAAAATTGAAAATGATGTTATAGTTGGAAGAACTGTTACTATAGATTCTTTAATAGATGAAGGCTTTGAAGCTATATTTATAGGTTCAGGTGCAGGTCTACCAAGATTTATGGGAATACCTGGAGAAAATCTTAATGGAGTTTACTCAGCCAATGAATTTTTAACAAGAAATAATTTAATGAAATCTTTTGACAAAGAATATGATACTCCTGTAAATGTTGGAGAAAAAATTGCAGTAATAGGTGGCGGTAATGTTGCAATGGATGCTGCAAGAGTTGCAAAAAGACTCGGTGGAGATGTTTCAATTCTTTACAGAAGAACTGAAAAAGAACTTCCAGCAAGAATTGAAGAAGTCGGCCATGCTAAAGAAGAAGGCATTGATTTTCAAATGCTTACTGCTCCAACTGAAATAATCGCTGATGAAAAAGGTTGGGTAAAATCTCTAAAATGTGTAAGAAACGAATTGGGAGAACCCGATGCATCAGGAAGAAGAAGTCCTGTTCCAATAGAAGGTTCAGAGTTTTTAGCAGATTTTCAAACTGTAATAATGGCTTTAGGAACAAGCCCAAATCCATTAATTGCTCATACTACTAAAAATTTAGAAATAAATAAAAAAGGTGGTATTGTTATAAACGAAGAGGCTGTTACAAGTCGTGAAAATATATTTGCAGGTGGAGATGCCGTAACTGGATCAGCTACAGTAATTCTTGCCATGGGCGCAGGAAAAAAAGCTGCAAAATCTATTGATGAATATTTAAGAAATCAAACTGAAAAATAAAAAATTAATCTAGCTTATTTAAGTAAACCTCAAAATCCGCTATAAAGATTTTGGGGTTTTTTGATGGCAAAATATAAAAAATTTAAAGTAAAGGTAATTTTGCATACTTATAAAAAATAAGAAAACATACAATCATTAAAAAATATAATGTTTCTTAAAAAATATCAAAAGACTTTATAAATAAGCCTAAATATTTTTCAAATATTTTTTATTTAAAGGCTTTTTCCCCTATGATATAATATTCTAAAGGGGGAAAGAATATGTATAAAAATCCCACGAGAACTGCTTGGGTAGAGGTTAACTTAGATAATTATATAAGTAATTTAAAATATATTAAATCAATTATAAATAAAAATAGCAAAATTATGTGCGTCATTAAAAGTGACGGTTATAGAGCAGGGGCTTTAGAACTAACTGAAGCTTCGATAAAATTTGGAATAAATTATTTTGGAGTAGCAACTCTTAGTGAAGGTATTTCTCTGAGAAAACATTTTAAAGATATTAATATCTTGATACTGGGTTATACTCCTTCCTATCTTTTAGAAGACTTGTGTAAGTATGATATAATGCCTAATATTTATTCATACGATAATTGTAAAGACTATAACGAAATATGTAAGAAATATGGAAAAGTTGGAAAAATTCACTTGTCCATTGATACAGGCATGAATAGAGTCGGTTTTATTCCTGGAAAGGAAGCTTTTTTTGATATTATAAAAATTTCAAAACTTTCCAACATCAAAATTGATGGAGTTTTTTCACATTTTGCTAAAGCTGATGTAGATGAAGATTTCACAAAAAAACAATTTGACACATTCACATCTTTCACTAAAGAAATCGAAAATGCAGGAGTAAATTTAGGTTTAAAACATATATCAAACTCTGCCTCTATTTTAAAACACCGAGAATATGATCTTGATATGGTTAGACCAGGTGCTATAATGCACGGTTTATATAAAGGATTTTTTAAGGATGAAGAACTCCCTTTAAAAAAAGATTTGCAAGTTTTTGCAATGATTGCCAATATAAAAACTATTAAAAAAGGTCAAGGAGTAAGTTACGGTCACAAATATATAGCTACAAAAGATACAAAAGTTGTAACCATACCTCTTGGATATGCAGACGGATTTCCTAGAATCTTATCAGGCAAGTTCAGTGTCCTTATCGGTGGAAAGAAATGCCCACAAATTGGTAATATATGCATGGACCAGTTTATGGTAGATGCTACAGGTATTGATTGTAAAATTGATGATGTAGCTGTTTTATTGGGAAAAGATGGCGATGAGGAGATAAGTGCTTTTGATTTATGTCAGCTTACAGGAGATATTGAACTTTCCTTTATAGACCACTTAAATTACAGAATGCCTATAACATTTATTGAGAACAACAAAATTAAATGCCACAGAGATTTGGTTAGAGATTTATAAAAAATTATATTATAAAAATTAAATTAATAAATAAAAAAATAGTGAACTTTTATGTTTATCCTACATAGAACTCACTATTTTTTTTATTTCTTCATATTTTACCTTGTCATATCTTGCAAAAGCTTTTTTGGAACTTTCAATATTATTAAAGCACTTCCAATATCCTACACATTTGCAATTTTTTTTGTCTTTATTTTTAAAATCAATTACATCTTTTAGGGGATAGCCTAAAAATATTCCGATTTCATCAGGGCAAGCCCCTGTGAATCTTTCCTGTAATTTTTCTAAGTAATCTCCAATTTTTTTACAATCTTCATAGCCCAAAGGACTAAGAAAATTAATGATCTTTTTTTCTTGTAACTTTTTCAAAAGCCTTTTTGCCTTATAAAAATATACTAAAACACTCTCATCACTTGAGCGCAATACGCAAAAATCTATGTCAAGTTTTTCCTTTATAGAATCCTTATAAAGTAAAAAATAATCCCTTGTAGGTCTTTTACCATTCCTCAAATTTAACATTGTCCCCAGCTTCAAGTTTTTTGAAGTGGGGGCAATTTGTGCTTGTAAAATTGCTACAAGATATTCAAAATCATCAAATTTTTTGATATGTTTGTAAAAATCTATAACAAATTTTTTATACATTGATAGAATTAATTAAGCGTTAGCTAATTCCTTTCCTAAAGCTTCACATTCTTCAAGAGCATCTTCATCTGGATCATCATAAGCAGCAAAACCATCAGCTATTAAATTAGCTCCAGTTCCTTCAACTTCTTCTTGCCAAAGTCTCATCCATTCACCGTCAGCCCATTCATAAGAACCGAATAATAAAACTTTTTTACCTGATAATAAAGAATTTACATTATCCATAAATGGTCTCATTTCAGTTTCTTCTAGTTCTTCAGAACCCATAGCTGGGCAACCGAATGCTATATTTTCAACTTCCTTTACATCGTCTTCAGTTGCTTGACCAACAGGAATTAATTTAACTTCTGCTCCTGCTCCTTCAGCTCCCTTAACAATTGCATTAGCCATAGCTTCAGTATGACCAGTTCCTGACCAATAAATTACATTTACTTTGCTCATTTTTTCATCCTCCATTTATTTAACTTTTTTTGATATTGACTATCAATCTCATACCTATTATAATATAAGTATAGTCAATAAATTATAAAAAATTAATATAATATCTTTAAAAAAGGAGTATGAAATGATAAATCACTTAAATATTGCTAAGAATTTAAAGTCTAATTCAATAAATATGGCTTTAGATATTTATGAGTCTAACATAAAAGACTTTAAACGCTCTGCTAAAGAACTTAAATTATACTTATCTAAACTTAATATGTTTCTATACACATATTTTCTTGTTCAATATAATAAGGACCTTGAAAGCTATGCACTTAAATGTTCAAAATTATTTACCAAGGAAAATAGTCCTGAAAAACTTCGTGCAATAGGAGAAAAAATGCTTATAGGATACTCTAACAATTTCTCCTTAGCTTTAAAAGAAAATGACCATGAACTTGTAGAAATCGCCTTAGAATATATAAATAAAAATTATACAAAAAAAATTACTCTTCAATCAGTTGCCTCAAAATTACATATCTCAAGAAATTACCTATGCCATTTGTTTAAAATTAAAACAGGTTATAAATTTTGCGAGTATATTAATTTACAAAGGGTAAACAAAGCAAAGGCTTTAATAGAAGAAGATAAGAAAACTTTTGAATTTATTTCATTTGATTGCGGATTTTCTTCTCAATCTCACTTCTCTACAACTTTCAAAAAGTATGTAGGCTTAACTCCTAATGAATATAAAAAACAGGCCCTATAATAGGACCTGTGGCAAGCTTAGGCTTGCTTTTTTTTATGCTCTTTTTATAATATCTTTAAGATTTGTATGCTCAATAATATAAACTGAAAGGCAAGTTATTACAAGTGTTGGCAGTCCAACTGTTAGAACTGTTAAAAAATACGGTGTTCCTGCTGTATAATATAATTCTAGAGATACAAGTATGCCTGATGCAAGTGCAAAAATAAATGAGTTAATATAATTATTTTCGATGTACTTGCTAAAAATATAAGTTATAATGGCACATGCTCCCCCCACAGCCATATCTACTAATCCTAGTGGTGAATATAAGTTTGCTAAAGCTCCACCTATAATAAGGGCAGGTACAAACTTGCGATTAAAAAATGGTATAACTGAAAGTGCTTCAGCTACACGAAATTGAATAGCCATAAATCCTATAGGGTTTATATTTACTGCTAAAATATAAACTGCAATTAATATAGCATTTTTGGCTAAGTCTTTGACTTTCATATTAAATTGTCCTCCTTAGTTTTTTTTAGTTGGGATGGTTTCGAACCAACATCAAAGATTTTAGCAGAAATTAATATATTTTTCAAATAATAGTAAAATAGATCCGCCTCATTATATAAAATTTACCTTAGAAATTGCATCAAATTTATCAGTTTATAAAAACCTCTAATCTTATCTACATAATTTCTCTTTATTTTTCTTAAATCCAAAACGAAGTCGGCATTGTCACAAGTTCCCTACCATCATTAGGCATTTTTAAATCCCCTATCAAATTCCCATAAGTTATTGAATTTTTACCATATCTATTTCTTATATTATAAATAGCTTTTTCCAGACTTAAGTATTTGAAATGTTTTTTTACATCATTAAATAAATCTATCTGAATAGCCTCTCTATTTTGTATAAGCTTTATAGCCCTTATATATAAGGCCCTTATTTTTTCATCATCTTTAAAAGTAAAGTCTTTCAAAAAAACATCCATAGCCTTAGCTGAAATTTCCAGGGTGGAATTTGACGGATAATCTAATAAAACATCTGAACTCTCGTGAGATAAATTATTTTTTCTATAACCAACATTAACACCCCTTGCCAGATAGTTATTCTCTATTAACCTTTTAGATATATCTTCACAAAGCTTTTGAATTACAGCCCTCACCTCTTCATAATTTAAAAGATCTTCCTTACAAGTTATAGAACGGCCTATACTTTTTATTGGAATAATCTGATAATAATCCTTAACCCTAGTATTATCCTTACCATTTGCCCAATTATAAATTTTTATCCCATTAATGCCCAAATTTTTTCTCAAAATTTCAGGGTCAGCCTCCGCTAAATCTCCTAGGGTTTTTATATTGATTTTATTTAGCTTTTTTGTAGTTTGAGGTCCAATCATTATCATATCCTGAACCTTTAAAGGCCATACAATTTTTTTATAATTTTCCTTATATATAAAAGTGCAATAATCAGGTTTTCTCATATCACTTGCCAATTTAGCAAAGACTTTATTAAAACTCAGACCCACAGAAACGGTAACTTTAAGCTCAGTTTTTATTCTTTCCTTAATTTCAAAGGCAATCTTTTCAGGACTTCCAAAAAGTTTTTTACTTCCCGTGATATCTAAAAAACACTCATCCATACCGTAAGGTTCAACTTGATTTGTATAAGAATAATAAATTTTTTGAGCAGCCTTGGAAATTCTTATGTATTTCTCATAATTTGGTGGGAAAATTAAAAGATTTGGGCATTTCTTTTTAGCCTGCCATATAGGTTCACCAGTTAAAACTCCAAACTTTTTTGCCATAGGAGTCTTAGCAAGAATTATCCCGTGTCTTAACTTTTCATCTCCACCAACAGCAACGGGTTGACTTTTTAAATTTGGCTTGTCTATAAGTTCGCAAGAAACGTAAAAACTGTTCATATCCACATGTAATATATCCATAAAAACCCCCCAAACATTTGTTTAAATATAATTTTAAAAAACATCAGTTTCGTTTGTCAATATATTTTTATAGATTGTATAAAATTTTGTTTTTTTATATCAGCAACTGAGCAAAATACAAAATTTTATTGGTATTTTAAAATATATAAATAATATGCAAATTCACTAATTTTTTTATCATTTAAAGTCAACAAAAAAAGAACTTCATTTTTTGAAGTTCCCTTATTTATTAAAACAATATAAAATTTTACTTAACTAATTTTCCTTCTTTAATATCTTCTTCAATATCTTCTTCCCTTTCATCCTCATCAATTTCAAGGAAAAATAGAATAAAAGCAATAATTAAAGAAATCAAAGCTCCCCAAACACCTCTTAAAGAAAATTTGCTAACACAGGTATAACCAAAAGCTGCGCCAATAGCAAATACAAAAATAATTGTATAATAATGAATAGCATTTTTAAAGAATCCTCTCTCTTTTAAAAATAAAAACCTTGCCAAGTGATCACTAGCATTTCTAATATTTCCAACACACATAGCGGTATTTGTAGAAAGTCCCTTTATTTTTTTAAAAGCAGTAATCTGCATAGAACAAGACAAAGACAAGAGTGCATTAACAATACTGTTATATTTTTCGGGCATAAAGCCACAAAAAATAACTATAAGAATTTGAAAGCCTAAAATCATTTGTCGCCAATTAAATTTTAACTTATCGGCTAATTTTTCTTCAATAAAAACAGCTACAAAAACTCCTATAAAAAATGCCCCTATAGGAATTAAGTATTTTATTGTACCTTCAAGATTTCCTGTAACAAGCTGCTTAGCCAAAAGAACCACATTACCCGTTTGGGCATTTGCAAAAACTCCTCCTCTGGCAAAGTATGAATATGCATCTTGGAATCCACCCGTTAATGTCAATAAAACTGCCAATCGGAAAGATTCAGCCATATTTTCTCTTCTGTAATCAATAATCATATCATCCACTTTCCTTCTTTTGCGAATTCCCACTTATAATATTACTCATTTTTCATTTTGTCAAATAAAAAAATAGAAACTTGAACAAAGCAAGTTTCCAATTAACTAATTATTATTCTTTTACGCATTTATAGAATCTTCATTTTTCCCCGGAACTTTTTTAAAAATACCTGTAACAATAAGAGCGATAGCTCCATCTCCAGTTATATTACAAGCAGTTCCAAAAGAATCTTGAAGGGCAAAAATTGACAACATAAGGGCTGTGCCTGTATCGTTAAAACCTAAAACGCTAGTAATCAAACCAAGAGATGCTACAACAGTCCCTCCTGGAACTCCAGGAGCTGCAATTGCAAAAATACCCAAAAGCAAAATAAATAAAATCATAGTAGGAATTTTAGGCATAGCACCATAAAGAATTTGAGATACAGTCATAACAAAAAAAGTTTCTGTTAAAACTGAGCCGCACAGATGTGTGTTAGCACAAATAGGTATGACAAAATCTCTTATCTGGGCATCTAAAACCTTAGATTTTCTGGCACATTTTAAGGCTACAGGAAGAGTTGCCGCACTAGACATAGTTCCCACTGCTGTAAAATAAGCCGGACCATAATGTTTAAAAACTTCTTTAGGATTTGCCTTAGAAATAAAACCTCCAATAGAATATAGAAACCCCATCCATATAAAATGACCAACTATAACAATTAAAATTATCTTTAAAAATACTGGAAGTTCATGTATAACTACACCTTCATAAGAAAGTTCGGTAAAAGTCAGACCAATATAAAAAGGCAAAAATCTAATAACGACTTTATCAACCATAGCTAAAACAATCTTATTAAATTCCAAAAGAAGATTCTCCCAAGTTTTTGAGTTTGTCCATAAGACGCTCAGTCCAATCAAGACTGATGTTATAAGAGCAGTCATTACAGGCATAATAGGTGCTATTTCAAGATTAAAAATAGCTTTAGGAAGTTCATTAGCACTTACTACATTTTCAGCAATATTTAAATGAGGAATAATAATTCTTCCTGCAAATAAAGACATAGTAGCAGCTCCAACTGAGGATATATAACAAATAGCTAAAGTTACAGATAAAATCTTTCCTGCTGAATCTTTCAAACTAACAATAGAAGGTGAAATAAAACCAAGTATTATTAGAGGAACCATATAGCCAATAAAATCTCCTAATATTCTTTTTATGGCATCAACAACTCCTACTAAATTCTCATTGATATTTTGCCCAAGAAAAATACCTATAATTATTGCAATAATTAATTTAAAAACAAGACTATCAAAAAAATTAACTTTCTTTTTCATATTCACACTCCATTAACAGTTTTCTTAGACAAAAAATCGCCTAACCTCTACCATAATATAACTATGATAAATTTTTGTCAATTGAAATTCACACAGAGTTAATATAAACAAGAAAAATTTTTTTAATAAAAACCTGTAGTAATTATAATAAATTATATAAATGCTTAATGCAAAATTAATTATTTTTTAATTCTTCATATGTTTTTTCTAATTGGTCTTCCATAAGTTTTACTAAGTCTGCAAAATATTTTTCTTCAACTTCTCCAAATCTTGCAATTTTTGGCGAGTCTAAATCCAAAACCGCAATCACCTCTCCATGTATTTTTATAGGAAGAACCATTTCAGAATTTGATGCACTGTCACAAGCTACATGATCCTTAAATTCATGCACGTTTTTTACTCTTATAATAGACTTATTTTGCCAAGCACTTACACATACACCCTTATCTTTTAGTCTAGTGCAAGCTGGCAATCCTTGAAAAGGTCCAAGAACTAACTGGTCTTTACGAACTATATAAAATCCTGCCCAATTAAGATCTTTTATTGTTGCCATTATTACTGAAGACAAATTTGCCATCATTGCTACAAAATCACTTTCAATTTCTATTGTTGCTTTGGCAAAACTCACCATATATTTTAATCTTTCTTCATTATTTAAATTTTTTATTCCTTTTATTTCAAAACTCATTTTACACCTGCAATTTTTATAGGATTTTAATAATTTATAATTTTTTTCCATATTTTTTAAAGTGCTAAAGAAAATAGTCTATATTTTAAAACTTGTTATTATTTTTTATGCACAAAATAATTTATAAATAAACTAAAACTTATTCTAAAACAATAAATTTAGAATTTCTCTACTATACTCATGAATAGTGATAGGCATAAATATTAGCACTTTCCTTGTAATTATATAGTAGGATAAATTTTTAGTCTATAATTAATAATTATATTTTATATTTATCCATGGTCTATAATATCTATAAAAATATATAGAAAAATAGAATTTGACAATTTACTCATAATAAAAGTACATTAAATTTCAAGTTTAAATGTTACTAAAGTAAAATATAATATGAATTTTTAAACTTTTTTATTTATCTATAAGGGCAAAGGAAAATTCGCAAGTGGCTACTATCTTATCTTCTACTTTTACTTGTGATTTTGCTATGCCTATATTTAATTTTTCTTTTACAAGCTGAGTTTTTATATATGCTGTGTCGCCTGGCTTCAACTGGCTTTTAAATTTTGCATTTTTTATAGACGTAAAGACTGCAAGTTTATTTTTATTTGCTGATAAAATTGCAATTGCTCCTGTTTGTGCACAGGCTTCTATTATTAAAACCCCTGGCATTATGGGTCTATCTGGAAAATGTCCCTGAAAAAATTCTTCATTGTATGTGAGATTTTTTACCCCTAATGCCCATTTGCCTTCTTCACCATCTATTATTTTATCTATTAATACAAAGGGATATTTGTGGGGAAGAATTTTTAAAATTTCTTCTATTTCATATTTCATATTTTACCTTCTTAAAAATTACTGAAACATTATGACCTCCAAAACCAAGTGAATTTGTCATTACATATGTCAAATTTTTGTCTAGGGCTTTGGTATTTATATTTATTGGGCACTCATCATCTTTTTCTTTATAATTAATTGTCGGAGGAATGAAATTATTATCCAAGGCTATTAAAGAAATTATTGCTTCTAAGGCTCCGCTTGCACCTAAGAGATGCCCTGTCATTGATTTTGTGGAGGAAATATTTGCATGAGTAAAAAGTTCTTTATAAATTTTACTTTCCACTTTGTCGTTTAACTTAGTTGAAGTTCCGTGAGCATTTATATATTCAATTTTTGTGGCATCAATTTTAGCTGAAGCTAAGGCTTCTTCCATGGCTTTTTTGGCAAATTCTCCACTTTCTAAGGGAGCAGTTATATGATAGGCATCTGTTGTTGCTCCTGCTCCTATAATTTCCCCATAAATTTTTGCTTTTCTTTTTTTAGCTTGCTTATATTCTTCTAAAACTAAAATTCCTGCTCCCTCTCCCATTACAAATCCTTGTCGTTCTTTATCGAAGGGGATAGATGCTCTATTTATATCATCTGAAGTGCTTAAAGCTTTCATTGATTCAAAACCAAAAATTCCTAATCTATTAATAGATGCTTCACTGCCACCAACTATAACTATATTATTGTAACCATCTTTTATATACCTATAGGCATCTAAAATTGCTGTTAGTGATGAAGCGCATGCTGTTACACTTGTGGAGGAGTATCCATGAAGACCTAAATCTATTGCTATCATGGCAGATGTTATATTTGCTATTGACTTTGGAATAAAAAATGGAGAAATTTTTTCATATCCCTTGGTATTTGCTTTCTCGCTTTCTTCCTCTATTGTTGTAAGCCCACCAATGCCTGTCCCTATAATTATTGATGCATTTTTTATTTCTTCTTTTGAAAGTTTACTATCTTTTAATGCATCTCTTGCTGCCAAAATGCCAAAGGCGCTGACCCTATCCATCCTTCTCAATTCTTTTTTTGAAAAAAAATCTTCAAGATTTATATCAGCTTGGCATGCAAATTTTACTTTAGAATTTTTGTTATCGAAGAATGAAATTTCATTTAAAGCATTCTTGCCTATTTTTAAATTTTTTGTGAGCTTATCTATGGTATTTCCCAAGGGAGATATAAAACCAATTCCAGTAACTACGACTCTATTCATAATAAGCCTCCATCAACTACAATTTCTTGTCCATGAATATAAGAGCAATCTTCACTTGCTAAAAAATATGCAAGACTTGCAACATCTTTTGCTTCTCCCAATCTTTTTGCTGAAATTTTATCTACATATTTATCTTCTAAGCCCTGTGTCATCTGACTTTTTATAAAGCCTGGACATATGGCATTTACATTTATATTTCTTGATGCAACTTCTGCACTTAAAGATTTTGTTAGACCCAAAAGTCCTGCTTTTGATGCTGCATAATTTGCCTGACCAATATTACCTCTTAATGCTACCACAGAGGAAATATTTATAATCTTTCCATATTTATTTTTTATCATATTTTTCAAGACATATTTACACATATAAAAGGCTGAATATAAATTGCTTTCTATAACATAGGAAAAATCTTCATCTTTCATTGTCAATAGAAGCTTATCTCTTGTGACTCCAGCATTATTAATAAGGACATGAATCTGACCAAATTTTTCAATGGTTTTTTCTACAATATTTTTACAATCGGATGAATTTCTTAAGTCACCTCTAAGGAATATTACATCCTTATCATCTTTAAATTCACATAAATTTATTAATTTTTCTTCACTTCTATAAGCCAGTGCAAGCTTATAATTTTCTTCTTTAAATTTTCTAGCACAAGCTAGACCAATCTTGCCACTTGCTCCCGTGATCAGGGCTACTTTATTCATATTTACTCCTAAATTCTTCATAAGACTTGTAAGTTGATATCGCATAAGTCTTTACGTTTTTATCAATTTTTTTGACAAACTTTGAAAGAACATTATAAAATCCTATCTCTACAAATGTATCAATTCCATCATTTATCATATTTTCAATTATACTTTTAAATTTTACTGGGCTTGCTACTTGAAAAGCCATTATTTCTTTTAAATCTCCACCCTTATATTTTTGTCCGCTTAGGTTTAGGTAAAGACTTTTTTTGGGTGGTTTAAATTCAATATTTTCAAAAAAATCTCGCAAATCTTCTTTCACTGGATCCATATAAGATGTGTGGAAAGGACCTGAAACTTTAAGGGAAATAGATCTAATACCCCTATTTTTAAATATTTTTACTGCTTCCTGCAAAATATCCTTAGACCCGGAAATTACTATTTGTCCATCAGTATTGATGTTTGAAATTTGTCCAAAATTTTCTTTTGTGCTTAATTTTTTTAAAACTTCTTCTACAAGGATATAATTATTTGTCATCAAGGCATACATTGATGTATCAAGTTTTTTGGAAACTTCCTGCATCCTTTGCCCCCTATATTTTGCAATTTTAATTGTATCTTCTAAGCTTATTACATCTGACTTATAAAGGGCAGAGTATTCCCCAATAGATAAACCAGAAAAGCCATCAAAATCTATATCTCTTAGCAAAAAAGATACCATTGTTTGGAAAGCTATAAGGGCAAGCTGGGTGTTTTTTGTTTCTTTAAGTTTTTCTTCATCCATATTAAAAACTTTTAAAATTTCATCTTTTTCTTTTAAATTATCAATAAAACTTCTTGCCTCTTTAGAATTTTCATAAAAATCAAGACCCATGTTCATTTTTTGTGAGCCTTGACCAGCAAATAGTAGTGCTTTCATATATTAAAATAATCTCCTATAATTTCTTTTACATTTCTAATTTTATTTATTTGATCTATTCTTGCTCCAGAAAATACAAGTCCCTCAAAGCCTAGGACAGATTTTATTAGATATTCTGAAATACAGTATTTCATATTTATTGAGTCACAAGTTTTTATGCATCTTATGCAAGAAATATTTCTTTTCTTGATATTTTCTTTTTCTATATCATAAAGAAACTTATTTTTTATTGCCCTTGCGGGCATTCCTACGGGAGAATTTATTATTGATAAATCTTCATCTCTTGCCCTTATGATTTCTTTTTTGAAATTTTCATGAGCATCACACTGGTAGCTTGCTATAAAGGGTGTTGCAACTTGAACTCCATAAGCTCCCATTGATAAAAATTCTTGGACTTCTTCCTTATTTCTTATGCCACCCGCCGGAAAAACTTTTATGGGTAAATTTTCTTCTTTTAAAAAATCTAAAATTTCTTTTGTAATTTCTCTTAGGCTTTTAGCTTTATTTACATCTTTAAAGCCGAGATGGCCACCAGCTAAAGGACCTTCTACAATTATTAGATCTGGAACTTTATCAATTTTTTTCCATCTCTTTAAAATTATTCTTAATGCCCTTAGAGATGAAACAATAGGACCAATTAGGACATTTTTTCCCTTTGCCAGCTCGGCTAAATTTAAAGGAATCCCTGCTCCAGAAACTATCAAATCTACACCAGCTTCAATTGATCTTTTTACAATTTCATCGTAATCAAAGCTTGCGTACATAATATTCATGGCAATAATACCTTTGCCTTTAGAAATTTCTTTAGCTTTTTTAACTTCCTGAAAAATTGCCCTATAGTTAGCAGTCTTTCTGTTTTTAAAAAAATCTTTTTCTTTAAAGCCAATATCAGCTGCTGAAATTGTTCCAATGCCGCCTAATGATGCAACACTTCCTGCAAGTTTTGAAAGAGAAATTCCTACTCCCATTCCTCCCTGGATTATTGGTATTTTTACCTTATCTTCTATTCTCATAAAATTCTCGAACTTCTTTATATTCATGGTAAAATTTTTCAAATAAGTCCTTGATAGAGAGTATTTCATTTATTTGCCCGACAACTTCTCCTGCCATAATTGACCCATTTTCCATATCGCCAACCTCAACTGCTTTTTTCAAGGCTCCTAGGGTTAGTTTTTCTAAAGCAAGTTTATCTTTATTTGTTTTTTCAATTTCAAGATAAGTCCTTGCCATCTTATTTTTTATTACTCTTGTTTTATAAGCATTTGTCAGTCCTATAACTGTTATGTTAGAAGATTTTGATTTTATTATTTTTTCCTTATAATTTTGGTGGATTGGACATTCAAAAGTTGCTAGTAAACTTGTGCCAAACTGAATTCCACTTGCTCCTAAAACTTCCGCAGCAAAAATTTGCCTTCCTGATCCTATGCCACCGGCTGCTACTACAGGAATATTTACTGCTTGTGCTACTTGAGGAAGAAGTACCATTGTTGAAATATCTCCTATGTGGCCAGCCGCCTCCTCGCCTTCAACAATTATTCCATCAGCACCTAATTTTTCCATTCTTTTTGCAAGGGCTATGGATGATACTATTGGAAACACTTTGATCTTATTTTCTTTAAATCTTTTCATATATTTGCCAGGGTTTCCTGCTCCTGTCGTTAGAAATTTTATTCCTTGTGAAATCACAATATCAACCAAGGCATCAATTTGAGGATTTAGCAAAAGAAGATTAACTCCAAATAATTTATCTGTATTTTCTTTTGCGATTTTTATTTCTTTAAGCAGATCTTCTGGGTTCATCCCACCTGTACCTATTAAACCTAATCCACCAGCTTCAGATACGCTTGCTGCAAACTTTCCCTTAGAAATATTTGCCATCCCTCCCTGAATAAAGGGATATTTTATATTTAAAATTTTTTCTAAATTCATTTTAACCCCTAACTATACACGTTTGATAATTTAATCCTCCTCCAAAACCGCAGAGAAGAATTTTTTTGTCCTTTAATATATTTTTTTCATACAAATCTCCCAGGCTCATTGCCACAGAAGCCGAAGATGTATTGCCCATTGTTTCTATGTTTGAATAAAAATATCCTTTAAAATGTTTTTCTACTGAATTTTTTATTCTCTCATTTGCCTGATGAAGTAAAAATATATCTATATCCTCATCTTTTAGACCTGATTCTTGCAAAAGTTTCTTTATAGACTTGGGAACTTCATTGATAGCAAATTTAAAAACTTCCCTACCATTCATTTTTAAATAAGAATTTCTTTTTAAAGTCAAATTTTTACTATCAAAAATTGTCCCTAAGTCCTTATAAAATTTTGATGAATCCTTTTTATACAAAACTGCTCCTGCGCCATCGGCAAAAATTATCGCAGTAGACCTATCTGCCATATCTGTAAAATCTGATAATTTTTCAGCTCCAATTACAAGAGCTAGCTCATTTTCTTTGAGATAAGTTTCGCATAAGATACTTGCTCCCACAAAACCTGAACAAGCCATATTTATATCAAAGGCTAAAACTTCCTGTGGAAGAGATAATTTTCCATGAACATAAGAAGCTAAAGATGGAACAATATAGTCCCCACCAATAGTTGAAACTATAAGTATTTTTATTCTTTTTTTCTCTTCCTGACTTAAGTTTAATTTTAAAGCCACATCTGTAGCCATTTCAGAAAGAGGAGTATGGGAAATAAATCTTTCTTTTATTCCTGTTCTTTTTCTTATCCACTCATCTGTAGTATCCAGTCTTTTTTCAAAATAAAAATTATCTCTTTTATCCTCTAAATCAATTTTTGAAGCTTTTTCTATAATTAATCCCAATTCATATACCTCTCGTGTCTTTTTTCTATTAATTCTACTGATGAAAATTTTTGTAAATCTTTAAATTTTTCATATACATCTTTTTGTAAATAAGAAAAAATTTCTTTATAATACTCATAAGATGGATCAATTTTCTCCGGAATTATTTCCTGACAGATGTCAAAATCTTTCATATCTTTTGCAGTAAATTTTAAAAGTTTTGCAGCTTCTTCAACTTTACTTGAATCTCTAAAAATTATTGAACCGAAACCCTCAGGTGAAAGAATGGAAAATATTGCATTTTCAAGCATAATTAAATAATCACAAAGACTTAAAGATAAGGCTCCTCCGGAATATCCTTCAGAAATAATTATTGAAATTATAGGAACTTTTAAAGAAGACATCGTTAAAAGAGAATTGGCAATCTGTTGAGATTGACCATTTTCTTCTGATTTTGGTGAGGGATTAGCTCCTGGAGTATCAATTATTGTTAGTACAGGTCTATTAAATTTTTCTGCTTCTTTAAAAATTCTTATAGCTTTTCTGAAACCTTCAGGGCTAACCATACCAAAATTGTTTTCTACTTTTTCCTGAAAAGTTTTTCCTTTTTCTATAGCTACGAAAGAAATATTTAAGTCTTTTATTCTACCTATTCCAGAAATTATTGAAGAGTCTTCTCCACCTATGCGGTCGCCTTTAAAAATTAACTTATCCTCTAAAATATTATCTAAAAAATCTATAGATGTCGGTCTGTTTTTTTCTCTAGCAAGATAGAGCCTATCAGTCGGACTGATGGAAATATTAGAAATTTTATTTTCCATATATTTTTTGTAGCTTTGCATATCTATATCTTTATTTAATTTTCTGTAATAATTTTCAAATATATCTTTAATTGCCATACATATCCTCATGAAATGATAAAATTTTCCCTAAATATTGACGTATTTCTTTTCTACATAAAATTTCATCTACAAAACCATTTTCTAAAAGAAGTTCAGCACTTTGAAAATCCTCAGATAATTTAATATTTAAAGTTTTTTCTATAACTCTTGGACCTGAAAAACCAATATGAGCATCCTTTTCAGCAATGATTATATCGCCTAGGCTTGCAAAACTTGCCGTTACACCACCCATTGTGGGATTTGTCAAAACTGAAATGTATAAATTTTTTTGCAAAAATTTTGATAAAGCGTTGACAGTATTTGCCATCTGCATAAGAGAAAATATCCCCTCCTGCATTCTTGCACCCCCACTTAGGGCAAAGGAAATCAAAGGAAGGGAGTTTTCTTGTGCGATTTCAATGGCTTTTCTGATAATTTTACCTGTATTTAATGCCATTGAACCCATAAAAAATTCTTTTTCCATGGCAAAAACAAGGCAAGGATAGGATAAAATTTTCCCTTTTGCTAGTACCACAGCTTCCTTTAAACCAGTTCTTATATGAGCGTTTAAATATTTTCTATCATAATTGGGATAATTTATTTTATTTGAAAATGAAATATCAAAATCAATGACTTCATAGGAGGCATCCATAATTTCATCAATTCTTTTTAAGGCTGGCATGGGAAAATATCCACCGCATTTGCAAATGTAGGAATTTTTTTCTAATTCTTCCTCTGATATATACTTGTTGCAGATGGGACATTTTCGGATTTTTTTCCCTCTAGCCTTAATCTTTGCTAAATTTCTTCCAGACCTTATATCATCTAAAAGTTTTTTTCTATTATTCCAAAAACTTGTCATAGTAAGACCTCATTATTTTTAATATATTTTCTTCATTATTTTTTATAAAGGACGTATCATAATTACCTTTAATAAAGGAAAAATCGTGGCAAATTGTGTATAAGTACCAGATATTTGTTGAAATTCCAGAAACGAAAGTTTCTTCCAAGGCTCTCCTAAGTTTTTTTATAGCTAAAGTTCTTGTCCTATCCTTGACAATTAATTTACCGACCATAGAATCATAATAAGGTGAAATTTCTGATCCAGTAAATAAATCTGAATCAAATCTCGTATCAACTCCCCCAGGCTCATGAAAAAAATTTACTCGACCACAGGAAACTGCAAAATTATTTAGGGGGTCTTTAGCTATAATTCTTGCTTCAATAGCGTGACCCTTAAGTTCAACTTTTAAATTTTTTATATCAAGACCAGATGCTATTTTAAGTTGGCTCTTGACTAAATCAACACCTGTAACCATTTCTGTAATCGGATGCTCAACTTGAATTCTTGTATTCATCTCTAAAAAATAAAAATTTTCATCTTTATCAACTAAAAATTCCACAGTCCCAGCATTTTTATATGCACAAGCCTTGGCAGATTTTCTTGCTGCATCATATAATTTTTCTCTCAAGCCTTGGGATATGCCAGGTGATGGAGATTCCTCAATCATTTTTTGATTTTCTCTTTGTATAGAGCAGTTTCTTTCACCTAAACATAAAATATTAGAAAAATCATCACAAAGTATTTGGACTTCTATATGTCGAGGATTTTCTATTAATTTTTCCATGTATATTGAATCATCTTTAAAAGATGCCTTGGCTTCCATTTTAACTAGAGGAAATTTTTCCACCAATTCTTCCCTAGAATCTACCCTTCTTATTCCTTTGCCACCACCGCCACTAGATGCCTTTAAAAGCAAGGGATAAGAAATTTTTTCGGCTATTTTTATAGCCTCTTCAATATTTTTTACATTCCCATCAGAACCAGGAACTGTTGGCACTCCATTTTCTCTCATTGTTTTTATGGCAAGAGATTTATTGCCCATATTTTTAATAGTTTCTGGGTCCGGTCCTATAAATTTGATTTTATTTTTCCTGACAAGATTTGCAAAATAATATGATTCTGATAAAAATCCATAGCCTGGATGAATACCATCACAATTTCTTGCCTTTGCCACAGTCAAAATTTTATCAACATTTAAATATGATTTAGCCGGCAAAGCCTCGCCAATTGAATAACTTTCATCAGCTAGTTTTACAAACAATGAATTTTCATCTGACTTGGAATAAACTGCGCAAGTTTTGATTCCCATTTCATGGCAAGCTCTAATAATTCTCAGGGCGATTTCTCCCCTATTTGCAATTAATACTTTTTTTAACATTTTTCCATCTCAAAAATTACATCTCCCTGACCAACCAAGTCTTCGCTATTGAAGTTAATTTTTCTTATAATTCCGTCAAATGGTGCCTTAAGTTCGTTAAAAACTTTCATTGCTTCTAGGATACATAAAACTTGACCCTTCTTAACCTTGGAATTTAGCGAAACATAATTTTCCTTACCCTGCCCCTGTGATAAATAAATAACACCGACAATTGGAGAACATATCTCTTCAAAAGTCTTTTCATGAGTTTCTTTTAAAGGTGTCTTTGAATTTTTTATTTCAATTTCCGCTTTTTCTCCACCCTTTTCTAAAAAAAGTTCAAAATTATTATCTTTAAATTTTAATTTTGACAAATTTGAATTTATAAATTTATCAAAGATAGTGTCAAAATTATTCATTTTCTTTATCTACGAAGTTTACTATATCTGAAACTTTTTTAAACTTTTCCAAAACTTCATCAGGAATATCTATACCAAATTCTTCTTCAATAGCCATAGAAATTTCGACCGCATCCAAAGAATCAGCTCCTAAATCATCAGAAAGAAGCGAATCGAGCTTAACTTCTTCAGGGCTGACTCCTAAATTTTCTACAATAATATTTTTAATTTTATCAAAAGTCATAATTATTCTCCTTTTTATAATTGTTTTATTTAATTTCTTTAAATAGTTTATATTGTTTTCATAACTATGTCAATAGATTTTTAATAACTTTTTTATTCCTAAAAATTAAAAAAAATCAGCCACTTAAAATTATGAGCTGATACATTTAATTACTTATTAGGTTAAATTTCTAAACTTTTTCAATATTTTTAAAATAAGTTTTTTGTTTCTAATTAAAGTTATATATTATGGTAAAAATTCAGTCTATAAAAGGGTAGCACTAAAGCACCACCCTCAATATTTTTTAAACTTCTTCTAAAACTCCAGTATAAGTAGCAAAATAATCTCCTTCTCCTCCGCCTGTAAGAAGAATTGTTAAATCTCCTCTGTAAGTTTTATCCTTATACTTATATTCATAATCTTTAACTATTTGTCTAAAGTCAAAGTCATCTTTTCTGAAATTAATCTTAAAGTTTTCAAGTTTTTTCCCATCATCTGATTCTTTAAAACTATCATTTTCTTCTTTAGTAAAACCTGCGTCCTTATAATTTATAAATTTCTCTTTTTCCATATCAACAGAACTTAAATCCGTTTCGTCTTCTTCCACTTTTACATTTTGATTTGTGCTGGTTTGTGCCTGGTCTTTAGTTTCGTTTTTCAGATTATTTTCTTCTACATTTACCGAAGAATTATTCTTAGGATTTTCCTGTACAACTTCTGTTTCATTTTTTCCTACTTCAGGCTTTTTTTCATTAGCTGGAGCTTTGTTGCAAGCTACAAAGCTTAATAAAATAAATATTAGAATCCCGCACAAAATTTTTAAATTTCTTTTCATTTAATCACTCCACTTTATAAATTTAAATATATAAATTAAAGGTCTTGCTACATTATGATTATTTGTTACTATAATTTAAAATCCTCTAAAATTTAAGCACGTCCCGCAAAATAAAGGTCACCTTCATAAACGCCAAAGTAATCTCCTGGAGTTCCTCCTGAATATTGAAAATATAAGGTTCCTCTAAACCTTAAACCATTTCTAACTATTTCAAACCCTCTTATTTCTTTAGCGAAATTCGGATATGATTGTCTTAGAGTTGTCCTATAGCCATATATAACATCATCGTCAAATCCTCTAAGATTTATTGAAGTATCAATAATTTTACTTTCTTGAATCTCCATCCCTTCTTTTGTAATATCATTAGCACAGCTATTAATATTACATGCAAATGTTTGCATTGTAATAAAAATAAAAGAAATAGCCATCATTATACTCAGTTTTTTTAATTATATTTTTATTAATTATAACCTCCTATATGCAACAAAACCTTTGTGTTTATACAATACCATAAAAATATTATTTAAACAACAATTTATTGTGTTAACTTTTTTGTATTAAATTTATCTTTCTAATTTATTTACAAACCATTTCTCCGTTTAAAAAATGCCATAGCCTATCACTATGACATTTTATTATTAATTTATATTAAGCCTATGTCTTTTCTGTAGTACATATCTTGAAAATTTATTTTTTCAATATTTTTATATACTTTTTTCCTTGCTTCTATTAAATCTTTTCCAAGGCTTGTTACTGATAAAACTCTTCCACCATCAGTATAATACTTTCCATCTTTTTTTACTGTTCCATTATGGAAAATAATTACATCTCCATCAACTTTATCAAGTCCTGTAATTTCTTTACCTTTTTGATAGGAGCTGGGATAACCTCCTGAACATAAAATTGTTGTTAAAGAAACCTCATCTTTCCACTTTATATCATCTTCACTTAAGGTATTATCTAAAGTTTTCATCATAATTTCCAGTAAATCGCCTTTTAATCTTGGCATCAATACTTCTGTTTCTGGATCTCCAAAACGCACATTAAATTCCAAGACTTTTGGAATATCATTTTCAATCATAAAACCAATAAATAAAATTCCATAGTAGGATATTTTTTCTTTATTAAATCCTATTTCTATGCCTTTTAAAATCTTTCTTATCTCTTCCTCGGTTTTTTGTGAAAATTTATCGCCTGGCGAATATGTGCCAACTCCCCCTGTATTTGGTCCCACGTTGCCGTCAAATATTTGCTTATGGTCCTTGCAAGTTTGTAATGGGAAGAGTTTATTATTTGAAACTATGCACAATAGCGATGCTTCAAAACCCTTTAGATATTCTTCTATTACTACTTTTTTTCCTTGGTCTTTAAATATTTTATCTATAAAAATTTTTTCCAGAGATTCCAATGCTTCTTTTTTATCTTGGCATATAAATACACCTTTACCTAAGCACAAACCGTCAGCCTTAATAACTAAGGGATAGGAAAATTCTCCTAGAGAATTTTTTGCACCGTCATAATCTATGAAAGATTTATATTTTGCAGTAGGGATATTATATTTTTCCAAAAATTTCTTGGTGAATTCTTTTGACCCTTCAAACCTTGCACAAGCTTTATCGGGTCCGAAAATTTTCAAATTATTTTCTTTGAATTTATCTACAATTCCTGCACAAAGTGGATCTTCAGGACCCACAACTGTTAAATCAATTTTTTCTTTTTTGGCAAAATCTAATAGTCCATCAATATCTGTAGGGGAAATATCAACATTTGTAGCAAAATCTTGACTTCCTCCGTTGCCCTTTGCCATATAAATCTTATCTATATTTTTTGATTTAGAAATTTTCCAAGCAAGAGCATTTTCTCTTCCGCCTGTTCCAATAATTAATACTTTCATATTCCTCCTAGTGTCTAAAATGTCTGATTCCTGTAAAAATTATTGCCATTTCGTGTTCATCTGCATATTCAATTACTTCCTTGTCTTTTACAGAACCTCCTGGCTGTATAATAGCCCTTACTCCAGCCTTATTTAAAAGTTCCATAGTATCTCTAAAGAAAAATCCATCAGATGCACAAACTGCTCCCTTAATTTTTTCTCCAGCCCTTTCAATTGCTTCCTCAACTGCCCAAGATCTCTTTGTTTGTCCTTGACCTATTCCAAGACTTGCTCCATCTTTTGCAATTACTATTGAATTTGAAGCAGTATATTTTACACACTTAAAGGCAAATTTCAAATCTTCCATTTCTTTTTCTGTGGGTTTATTTTTTGAAACAATTTGCAACTTATCTTCATCTAATAAAATATCATCATAATCTTGAACAATTATCCCATTTAAAACTTCTTTAAAAGATGTGTCTAATTCAAAGTTATTGAAATCTTTAAGCTCAATAAGTCTTATATTTTTCTTCTTTTCCAAGATTTCAAGAGCTTCAGGAGTAAAGCCTTGTGCTACAACAATTTCCAAGAAAATTTCATGCAAAAGTTCGGCTGCTTCTTTATCTACAATATTATTTATTGCAATGATACCACCAAAAATTGATTCATCATCACAATCTCTTGCTTTTATAAAAGCTTCCTTAACACTTTTTCCACTTCCTATGCCACAAGGATTAGTATGTTTTACTGCAACAACTGTTATCTCATCAAATTCACGAGCTGCTTTAACTGCTGCAAACATATCATAAAGATTATTGTAGGAAATTTCTTTGCCATGTAATTTTTTATATGGTGCATAAATCCTACCTTGGTAATAAGCTGCCTCTTGATGAGAATTTTCTCCATATCTCAACTTATTTGAGAAGGTATATGATTTATTAATATATTTTGGAAATTTTTCTTCTGCTTTTTCTTGAAAATAATTACAGATAACTGAGTCATAATGAGCAGTTAATGAAAAAGCTTTTCTGGCTAATGTTTCTCTAAAAGTCATATCAATTTTATTCTCTTTTAGAGCTTCTATTATGCTCTTATAATCTGACGGTTCTGTAACAATAAGTACATCCTTATAATTTTTTGCTGCAGCCCTAATCATTGATGGACCACCTATATCTATGTTTTCTATTAAAGTTTCATGGTCTTTACCTTCTCTAAGACAATTTTCAAAGGGATAAAGATTATTAACTATCATATCAATTGGCTTTATTTGTTCTTCTTCTATAGTTTTTTTATCGTCTTTATTATCTCTTCTGAATAAAATACCACCATGAATTTTAGGATGAAGGGTTTTTACTCTGCCTGATAATATCTCTCTTTGTCCTGTTACTTCTTCAACTTCTTTAACAGGAATATTATTTTCTTTTAGTGTTTTAAATGTCCCTCCAGTAGAGATAATTTCCCAATCTAAAGCTACAAGTTCCCTTGCAAATTCTACAATATTTTCTTTGTCATAAACCGAAATTAAAGCTCTCATAATACTACCTTTCTATTTTCACTCTGTTTTCAATAACTCTTAAAGACCCTTGGCAAAAAAGTCTTACACTTTCTACTAAAATTCTATGTTCAACTTCCAAAACTCTTTTTTGTAAAACTTCCGGACTATCTTCAAAATTAACCTTTACAGCTTCTTGCATAATGATCGGTCCCATGTCAGTTTCAGCCGTAACAAAATGAGTAGTTGCTCCTGTTAGCTTAACTCCACTTTCAATAACTTTTTCATGAACCTTTATACCATAAAAACCATCTCCACAAAAAGATGGTATTAGAGAAGGGTGGATATTAATAATCCTATTCTCAAAGTTTTTAATAATAAAATCCGGTAAAATTTTCAAATATCCTGCTAAGACTATTAAATCAATATTTTCATCTTGTAAAATTTTAAGGATTTTTTCATTATCTTTTTCTACAATATTTTTTATGCCTGCATTTTGAGCTCTAACTAAGCCGTAGGCACTTTTTTTGTTAGATAAAACAAGCTTAATTTTACCCTTAAAAACGTTTTTGTCTTGTCCTTCTATTAAGGCGGCAAGATTAGTGCCGCCACCTGAAATAAAAACTGCAATATTAATATTTGAGGTCAATCTTATTATCCCCTTTTACTACACTACCAACTTTATAAATTGAATCATAATCTTTAAAATGATCCATTACTTTCTTTTCATCATTTTTATCCACTGCAAAAATTAGACCTATACCCATATTAAAAGTTCCATACATATCTTCTAATTTAAGATTTCCCCATTCTTGTAATAAATTAAAAATTTGAGGTCTTTTAACTTTACTTAAATCAACTTTTGCACAAAATCCATTTGGAATCATGCGCGGCACATTTTCGTAGAAACCTCCACCTGTGATATGGCACATTCCATGAATTAGACCTTCTTCCACAAGGGGTAGCATCTCTTTAACATAAATTTTTGTAGGTTCTAGTAAAGTTTGACCTAAGTTTTTTTCTAGTCCTTGAAATTTTTGATCTAGGGAAAAGTTATTTTCTTCAAATACAATTTTTCTAACCAGTGAATAACCATTTGAATGTATGCCTGAAGAGGATAGTCCAAAAAGAATATCCCCTTCTTTTATTAAAGATTTATCTATAATTTTTTTCTTATCAACAATTCCTACTGCAAAGCCTGCTAAATCATAATCGTCAATGTTATAAACACCTGGCATTTCTGCAGTTTCTCCACCAATTAAAGAAGCTCCAGCAATCTTACATCCTAAACTTACACCCTTAACAATTTCTGCCATTTTTTCAGGCACAAGTTTACCAGCTCCAATATAGTCAAGGAAAAATAAAGGTTTAGCACCTTGGCACAAAATATCATTTACACACATTGCTACACAATCTATGCCAATAGTGTCATTTTTTTTCATCTTTTGAGCTATTATTACCTTAGTTCCTACTCCATCAGTTCCTGAAGCTAAAACAGGTTCTTCGATATTTTTGAAATTTATATCATAAAGACCTGAAAAACCTCCAATAGCTGAAAGTACATTAGAATCGTGAGTTTTTTCAACAATAGTTTTAATTAGTTTAACTTCTTCTTGACCGGCTGCTACATCAACGCCAGCATCTTTATAATTAATTGACATTTATCTTACTCCTTAAATGGGTCATTGCCCCCAAAACATTTTTCATAGTAATTTTTATTACCGCAAGCTTCACGTAAGCCTTCTAAACTAATATATCCTAAAGAATCGGCACCTATTAGTTTTCTAACTTCTTCAATGCTTCTGTCATGAGAAATAAGTTCTTCTTCTTTTGGAATATCAAAGGTTAAAGAACCAGAATTAATTACTGGAGGAGATGCTATTCTTATATGGATTTTATTGACTCCTGAATCCTTTAATATTTCTATAACTCTTTTTATAGTATTTCCTCTTACTATAGAGTCATCAACAAGAACTACATCCTTTCCCTTTAAAAATTTCTTAATCGGATTAAGTTTAATTTTTATATCTTTTTTTCTCATATCATCTGTTGGTAGGATGAAAGTTCTTCCTATATATTTATTTCTAACGATGGCATTTTCATATTCTATTCCACTAGCCTTGGCAAATCCAATAGCAGCAATAAGACCTGAATCTGGAGAGCCAACAACTATATCTGCCTTAACAGGATTTTCTCTATAAAGTATTTCTCCCATTTTTAGTCTAGCATCATATACTGAAACTCCATCAATTATAGAATCTGGTCTTGCTGTATAAACCATTTCAAAAATACATGGGCAATAAGCTCTTTCTTTGGCAAAATAAGACTTATAACCATTTTTGTCGATAACGACTATTTCACCAGCTTGCAAGAAGTGATCCACTTGACCACCATTGGCTTCTATAGCACAACTTTCTGTTGAAACTATAGTTTCACAACCCTTGTGACCAATTACAAGAGGTTTTATTCCATAAGGGTCACGAATGGCAATCATCTTATCTTCTTTGGCAAATAAAATAGAATAGGCTCCCTTCAAATAAGAAATAAATTCTATAATATCATCCATACTTCTATTTAAAACTTCTGAGATTTCTTCGGCTTCAACTTTATTAATAAACTTTCCATCAATAGCTATTAAAGCTTTTTCCCCTTCAGTTCCTGGATAAAACACCCAAGGCATAGGTAAAAGGGTTTTATCATCATCAGAAAATGGATATCTAACGTGAGATAAACCCACATATCCTTCTAATCTATTTATGTTATCAAATTTAATGTTATCCGTTACAAGTCCTTTGCCCTTGACTTCTGAAAGTTTGTCATTTTCTAATAATGAAACTCCCATTGCATCTTGACCCCTGTGTTGGAGGGCAAATAAACCTGAATAAATTGTAGGAAAAACATTAACATTTTTTTTGCTTGAAAATACTCCAAATATTCCGCTCATATCTTAACCTTCATATCTATATTCTGTATTTTTAATTTTTTCAGCCATCGTTTTTTTGAAATTGTCAAGCTTTCTTTGAAGTTCTTGATCTTTTAAAGCAAGCATTTGAACTGCAAGAATTGCTGCATTTTCTCCGCCATTAACTGCAACTGTAGCAACAGGCACACCACTTGGCATTTGAACTGTTGAAAGAAGTGAATCAAGTCCATCCATAAGAGAAGACTTAACAGGGATTCCAATTACCGGTCTTGTTGTTATACCTGCAATTACTCCAGCTAAGTGAGCTGCTTTGCCAGCAATTCCAATAAATACTTCAGATTCTTCTTGGGCATTTTCTACATAATTTTTTAAAAGATCAAGTGCCCTATGAGCTGAAATAACTTTTACTTCATAATGAACATCAAATTCCTTAAGTTTTTTTACAACTTTGTCCGCAATTTCTCTATCGGAAATTGAACCCATTATTATTGAAACTCTCAATTTTACCTCCTAATAAATTTTTACCCTATAACATATTTAAGGAAAAGAAGTCCTACAAAAAAGAAAATCATATCTAGTAAAATACTTTTAATGTAAAAACAATCTTTTCCTTCTACAAATAATTTCTGATTAAATTCCCATATATTTTGAAAGTTCAAGAGGTTTAATATACTTACCATCCTTGTAAGCTCTCATATTTCCTCCAGAAACTTCATCAATTAAAACTATTTCATCAGAACCTGCTAAACGACCATATTCCAATTTAATATCGTAAAGGTCAAGTCCTTTTTCCTTTAGTATATCTTTAATGATATTAGAAATTTTAATATTCATTTGGCAAATTTTATCATATTCCCCTTCTTTTAAAATTCCTAATTGAACTAAAGCATCTTCGATAATTAGAGGGTCATCTCTATCGTCATCTTTTAGAGTTATTTCTGTATAATTATTAAGTGGTTTTCCTTCTTCAATATATGAACCATATCTTCTAATAAAAGATCCAACTGCAACAAATCTTGTAATAACTTCAATACCCTTGCCAAAAACTGAAGCTTTCTTAACTTCCATTACATTTTTTTCAAGATCAGCATTTATATAGTGAGTTTTTATTCCTTCTTCTTTAAGTCTTTCAAAGAAATATTTTGAAACTTTAATACATTCATGACCTGCACCTGCAACTGAACCTGCTACTTGATTTCCGCCAGTATCAAAAACACCATCAGTTCCTGTCATATCATCCTTAAATTGCATAAAAAATTTTCCATCTTCTTGAAATAAGTTTTTTGTCTTTCCTCTGTAAGTAACTTCCATCTTAAAACATCCTTTCTCAAAAAAATAGAGCCCAGGAAGATAGGTTAGCGAAACCTATCCCCCTGGGCTTTTGTCCCTATGGTGTAATGCCTATGGCACTCGTACCGCTCGGTCCTTAGATAAATCTCGGATCCCTAGGTACACTTCCGCCCACTTTCATGAGCTCCTGTAGGTTCATAGTACCAATTTTAAATTTATAAGTCAAGTCTTTTTTCATATAAAAAATAAAATTTACTTATTAAAAATAATTTTATTTAATAGCTGATAATAAATTTAAATTTCAAAAATTATTTTATAAAAAGTTAAAAATCCTTAAAAAAACTTTTAAACTATCTAAACAGATTTTTTAATTTTTCAAAAAAACCTGTCTTATTTGCTTCTTCTCTTTCCACTATTATATTTTTATCTTTTTTTGGATTATTTCCCTGCTTAACTTTTTCTTTCCTTTCTGCCTCTTCAATAAAATATTGTTGAGATGATATCTTTTCATCTTCTGTGTCAAGTTTTTGGTACTCTCCACTAGAATCCATTAACCTCCCTCCCACATTGTCTTTAAGTTGCACATCTATATATGATAAAATTATTTTCTTTATTTTCTCATCTAATATAGGAGTTGCTATCTCAACTCTTTTTTCTGTATTTCTTGTCATTAAATCTGCAGAAGAAATGTATATATGGTGATCTTCTTTACCAAAAATATAAACTCTTGGGTGTTCCAAAAATCTTCCAACAATTGATTTTATTCTTATATTTTCACTGTATCCTTTTATTCCAGGAACAAGGCAAGAAATTCCTCTTATAATTAAATCAACCTTACAACCCTTTTGACTTGCTTCTACAAATTTTTCTATAAATTCTTTATCTGTAAGGGAATTAAATTTGCAGCATATATATCCATCTTTACCCTTGGCTATTTCCATATCTACATGTTGCATAAGTCCAGTTTTAAGTGATGTTGGTGATTGTAACAAATATTTGTATTTGCCATTTAAATTACCCATAGACATATTTTTGAAGAAATCCGTAGCATCAAGACCTATATCTGGATTAGCTGTCATAAAACAGAAGTCTGTGTATTGTTTAGCTGTGGACTCATTATAATTTCCTGTTCCAATTTGTGTAATGTAAGAAAGACTTCCATACTTATCTCTGAAAGTTATAAGGCAAATTTTTGAATGTATTTTATAAGTGTTAAATCCATAAATTATGTTACATCCTTCTTCATAAAGTATATTTGCATAATTAATATTAGATTCTTCATCAAATCTTGCTTTAAGTTCAACAAAAACCGTTACTTCTTTACCATTTTGTGCAGCTTCTGAAAGATATCTAACAACTTTTGAATTTTTTGCCAGCCTATATAGAGTTATTTTTATAGATCTACATTCACTATCATTTGCCGCTTCTTTTAAAAGTTCCAAAAATGACTCCATGCTTTCATAAGGATAAGACAAAATTCTATCTTTTTTTCTTATAGCAGGAATAATTTCTTCTCCAGGTCCTAAGGGATTATAAGCTATAAAGGGTTCATACAAAAGCTCTCTTTGTGTAGCTTTTGGTATATCATCAATAAGAGAAAAAACATATTTCATAGCCAGTGGTGAAGTTATTTGAAAAACTTGTTCTCTTCTTATATTTAGCTGTTTAAGTAAAAAATCCATTACTTCCTTATGAAGATTTCCATAAGCTTCAACTCTAACTACATCAAGCCTTTTTCTCTTTTTTAAAATATTTTTCATATAAGCTTGATAATCATCAAACTCTTCAATTGTATCCCTATCATCTGTAAAGTCGGTATTTCTTGTAGCTTTAAAAACATTTTTACTAATTACCTTGTAGCCTTTGAAAATATTTTTTACAATCTGTGGAGAAACAAGTTGATCAATGTTTTTTACATAAAAATCGTCAATAAATTCTCTTTGATTACTATTAGTTTCTTCATATTTCAAATTTCTAATATTGTATTTTTTTAAATCTTCAGTTATATTTTGATAGATTTTATCCTTTTTAGCATAGATAGATGGAAGCATATTTAGGATAGCATCAATTTGTTCATTAGCACTCATTCCTGTTTTATTATCTTTTGCTTGCTTTTTTAGTAAGGATAAATCATGAAGAGATCCAACCCTTACCATAAAAAATTCATCTAAGTTAGATACAAAAATACTTACAAATTTTAACTTTTCTAGCAAAGGAACATGTTCTTCAACCGCTTCTTCTAATACTCTTTCATTAAACCTCAACCAAGATAACTCTCTATTTTGAAAAAATTTTTCGCTCATTTAATTTCCTTCCAATACTCTTAAATGCAAGTAACCCTCACGCACTCCCTTGTTTGAAACTTGTATATCTTCGATGTGAAGATATTTACATACTGTAAATAAAATAATAAGTCCTGGAACAAGGGTATGAATCCTCGATGGATTTACCTTAATTATTGTTCTTATTGTTTCTTTATCTTTATTCTTTATATTTAATAATAAATTATCAAGCTCATTTAGGCTGAAACATTTTTCATCTTTTCCATATAGCTCACTAATTACTTTACCGCAGGCACGGATTGTACCACCGATTCCAATAAGCGTATTATAAGTATTTTTAAAATTCTTGGAACTTATTTCCTTCAATACTTTTTTTTGAATTAAATCTATTTCCTTTTTCTTAGGAATAACTACTGAAACATATTGAGAAAATAAAAGTAAAGAGCCTATTTGCAAATTTAAAAATTCACTAGCTTTATTTTTTTTGAAAGATACAATTTCTGTACTGGCACCTCCAATATCAATTGTAAGTCCCTTATCAATATTAAAATCTTCAAAAATCCCTACATTACCCATGAGAGCTTCTTCTTTTTGACTTAACACATCAATATCAATATCAAGCTTTTCTTTAACCTCTCTTAGAACCTCATCCCTGTTAGATAAATTTCTTAAAGAAGCTGTTGCAAAAGGATTGAAACTGCAATTACCAATTAAATCCACAATTCTTTTTATAGATTCAAGAGTTCTTATCAATTTTTTAATTCCCTTAGTGCTTAAAGCTCCATTTTCCACATAACTTATAAGACCAGCAGTATATTTCTTATCAAATATATTCCTTTCCTGATTTTTGTAAATTTCAAAAATAATAAGTCTAATTGTGTTTGAACCTATATCAACTATTGCATAATTCATTATTAACCCCTAACTATTTCAAATAAATTCTAACCTTGCATTGTAAAGTTTTTGTAAAGAATTAATTTATACTATGTAATTTTTATACCCTAAATACAATAAAAAATGTAATATTTATAATGTAAAATCTTTAGGGCACTTTATAAAAATTTTTTTACATATATGTTATAATATTTTAAGAATTGGAGGAAGAATTTTGTTTGATTTTAATATAGAAGCTCACAAGTATAAAAATATATTTTTTATTGGCATAGGTGGCATATCAATGTCAGCCCTTGCAGAACTTATGATATATAACGGATATAAGGTTTTTGGTAGTGATAAAAATAAATCTTATGAAACAGAAAAGCTAGAATCTAAGGGTGCTAAGATTTATTATGAGCATAAAAAAGAACATATTAAAGACATGGATTTAATAATCTATACTGATGCTATAAGTATGGATAATGAAGAACTAAAGGAAGCTATTGTCGAAAAAAAAGACATAATTGATAGAGCAAGTTTTCTAGGAGCAATAATGAAAAGCTATAATATCTCAATAGCTATTTCAGGAACTCACGGAAAAACTTCCACTACTTCTATGGTAGCAGAAATAATTAAAAATTTAGATACCGACCCCACAATAATGCTTGGTGGTCAGCTAGATGATATAAATGGAAACATAAAAATTGGTAAAGAAAAAAAATTATTTTTGACAGAAGCCTGTGAATATAAGGCAAATATTTTAAAATTATTTCCTACAACCGCTGTTATTTTAAATATTGACGAAGACCACTTAGATTATTTTGACAATATTGACCATATTATTAGAACTTTCAAAGGTTTTACAGAAAAATTAAATAAAGATGATTACTGCATAATAAATATTGATGATGAAAATACTAGAAAACTATTACCGATTGACAATGCAAAATTAATCACATTCGCTATAGACAAAAAAGCAGATTATATGGCTAAAAATATTGATTTTGATATGTATGGACGTCCTTATTATGATTTATATTATAAGGATAAATATATAGGAAAAGTTGAACTTGCAATCCTTGGCTACCATAATATTTATAATACCCTTGCAGCTATAGGAGCTTGCCATGAAAATGGAATTGATTTTGAAAAATGTATAAAAGGTATAGGTGATTATAAGGGTGTTCACAGAAGGTTAGAATTTAAAGGTCTTTACAAAAATTCAAGAGTCATGGATGATTATGCCCACCATCCCACAGAAATAAAATCTTCCATATCAGCTATAAAAAAATCATGCAAAAAAAGGCTATTTACCGTCTTCCAACCACACACCTTCACAAGAACTAAACTTCTTTTAGATTCCTTTGCAAAATCTTTTGACCAAAGTGATGTAATAATAATAACAGATATATATGCAGCAAGAGAAAAGGACTATGGCGATATACACTCTAAAACTTTAGTAGATGCAATCTCAAATCACCATAAAAATGCTATTTATATAAAGGAATTTTCAGATATAATAAAATATTTAAAAGAAAATCTAAAAGATGATGATACAGTTGTTACTATGGGCGCTGGAAATGTTTATGAAATAGGTCAAGAGCTTTTAAAAAATAATTAAAAATATACCCTCTATATTAAAAATTAAGTATAGAGGGTATATGATAATTTTAAAATATTTTCTACAGATTATCGCTTATCTCCAATAAGGTATTACAGTACCTATCTTACGTTTAACTGCCTCTTTATAACATCTTGTCGCTACAGCAATATCTAATAAGCCAGTACCTACAGCATTATAATAAATAATTTCATCTTCATTATACCTTTTTTCTTTTTTTCCGTTAATTATTTCACCAATCTCAGCATATATATCTTTATCAGAAATAATATTTTCCTTAAACATTAAAGCTACTGTACTTATCATACGATGTTTAATAGTATCCCAGTTATCAACTACTATTTTTTGAGACCTTTCTACTGTATTGAAATCAACTTCATAATCAGCCATATTTAAAACTAAAGCACCTTTTTTTAACCAATTTCCTTTAATAAAAGGTTCAGTAGCTAGAGTAACACAATCGACCACATCGCTTGTTTTTACTGCTTCTTTTAATTCAGACAAAGAATTTACTGGTTTAAAAGATATATCATTATATTTTTCTTCACTTTCTTTAATAAATTTTTTTATATTTTCTTGGTTTATATCATAAATATTCACATTTTTAATATTAGGTCTAACAATCTTAGCTGCTTCCAATTGAGTTCTTCCTTGAGCTCCTGCTCCACAAATTGTCATGCTAGAAATATTCTCTTTTGCAAGTAATTTAATTGCTACACCACCTGAAGCCCCAGTTCTTTTTGCACTAATTGCAGTACCATCAAGTATACAAATTGGTAACTTTGTTTCCATATCATTTAAAATAATAGTAACACTAGCCCTTGGCAAACCTAAATCATAATTCTTAGGGCTACTACCAATCCATTTTATTCCTGGCATGTTATAATCTCCTCCAATAAAACCAGGCATTGCATTTATTCTTCCATATTTATTTTCATCTTCTGGTGTATCTCCCCATCTTAAAACGCATTTCATAGGAGCTATGGCATCTTTTTTTTCGATCAAAGAATAAGCATTCTCTACATCTTTAATAGCTAGTTCCATATCTTCTCCACCTAATTTTTTAATATCTTGATTATTTAAAAATAATAAATTTTTTTCTATGTTCATAATTCTACCCCTTTAAGTCACCATTTATGAATATTTTTATAATATCCATTTTATTTTTTCCTTTAAGTCCCAAATTATTGAGATTCCTACCTTCTTTTCTAAAATCTTTATTCAAAAGAATGCTTGATATTTCAATTATTGAATCAATCATTGGAGTTTTAATTCCTATTGAGTTTGCTAATTCAGATATAGGCACTAAACTCATAGGCACTTCTTCCGTTAAATACCTTACATTTATCGAATTCGGACCATATATTTGCGAGTAAGCTTGATTATTCTGTAAATTTTCATATAAATTATTACCTGTAGTAAAATATATTTTTTTAAGCCATTCAATACAACTTAATACACTAACAGAAAACGATTTTGCTGTGTTAATTCTTTCTCCATCAAGTTTTTCCAAAAATTTAGCTATTGATGGTGTTATACCTTCTTTATAGAATAAATATTTTTCATTTGATTCAACTCTTCCAATATTAAATACTAGTGGTGCTGGATGAAAAATTGCCCCTATATTTGAGAAGGATGTTATCAAGCAATTTTGCTCAGCATAAAACTGTTTATAGTATGGTTTTAATTCATTAACCATATCTAAAGACTTTTCTGAGGGTATGCTAGCTATGCCCACTTTGTCTTTAATTCCATATATTTCAACTGATGTTTTAGATAATTTTCTACAAGAAAATATTAGAGTTTGTGCTTCACCAACAATAACATTAGCTGTACTACCAAATTTTCTTAAATTATTAAACATTTCTAATGCACCAGCTGTTCTTCCTGGATTCAATAAAATCATTTGACCATCTTTTAAAAAAGGAGCTATCCTTTTTGAAATAATTTTATGAGTATATGAAGGAGTGACTACCATTATTAACTTCACTTCTTTTAATGCTTTTTGAATATCTGAAGTGACCATTGAAATTTTTTCAATTGACTCTTCTTTATTAATTCTTAAATTAATAGAATTTCCATTACATTTTAATTCTTCCAAATACTCTGGAAAAACATCAGTAAGATTCACGTTTGCTCCTAATTTAGTTAAATGTGCCGCTAAAGCAAAAGCTCCATTTCCACCACCTATTATTAATATTTTATTCATATTAACCCCCTCAGTTAACTTCTTTGTACTCTACTAGATGATTTATTCCAAAAAAATATTCTAAGTATAATTAAGATAACCATGGCTGCAATAAACAAGATTAAGCCAAGTTTTAAAGTTCCAAATTTTAATATTAAGTATGGATAAGCTGTAGTTACCAATCCTCCTCCGATGAATGGACTTGACAGTGGACCACATAATGCGTAGTTAGTTCCTGCTTCTGTTTCCATTTCTGGGTCAATGGTTCTTAATAACATATATCCAACAGCTGCAACACCAGTGTATGCTCCAAATCTGATAATACCTTGTTCAAACCAGCAATCCTTAAAAATATGAGGACTAATGCAAATCAACCAAATATATATATTTATAGTAACAAAAATACTTCCAATTAATAATGGAACCCAATATTTTAATACAATTGGTATCTTTACTGAAGCCATAGCCGCTACAATTAAAATTTCAAGAGCCATGCTTTGTATTCTTTGGAAAATACTTCTATCAAATAAATCGACTAATTTTGTATTTTGAATGATTATGTTTAATATCCAGCCGCCAATCATAGCGAATGGAAATAACGGCAAACCTTTATAACCAGTTACTTGTCCAAAGGTATAAACAATAAATCTACCAATTAAAACTGATATTCCAATTACTCCTAGATGTAAAGCAAACGGTTCTATTACATCCTGACTTACAGTCATTTTTGCTCCTACTGGTCTATTATTTACATCATATACCTCGCTTTTTTTAATTGTTGCATTTTCAAATTTAAACAATTTTGTCCATTTTTTTCTTACGGCAACGTTTATTACAGACATACCACCAAATATGCCTACTAATAAACCTATAGTAGCTGTTGTCATTCCTAAGTCTGCTCCTTCAGACCAATTTAATAATGTAGGATCCTGAAATACTGATGCCATACCGCTCGCAGTACCATGTCCACCTGCGAAACCTATTTCAAATAATGATGCAAATAAAGGATTAACATCAAATACTGGAATAAGTATTAATGCACATAGAATACATGGTATTGCCACTTGCATAAAACTTATTGACCAAAGCCAACCTAAACCAGTCACGATATCATGTAAATCTGTTTTTTTTGTTTCTTTTCTTGTACCTAGCAACATACATGAAAATACAACCGTTATCATCTGCCCTGGTAATGTTCCAATTGAACTCATCATATCTTCTGGAATAATTTTTAGTGCATATGGTCCTAAAATCATACCTATTAGACCCGCTAACAGAGATGCTGGTATAAAAGCTTTTTTCAAAAAAGCTACCTTTAATCTCAAGAACGTACTTATGACTAATAAAGTAGATAGTATACAAACATAAAATAGTAAACTAGTCATAATATTTCCATCAATCTTTTCAATTGGTATCATAAAGATTCCCCCTCATATTAATATTTTATATCCATTAAATAAGTATACTAATATAATAGCTTCTAATCGTACTTATATTGAATATAATTCATTTATATGATACTCTTTAATTAGTTAATAAATCAAACAGATAAATGTTGTATGAATAACAAATTATTTTTGTGGGGTAGTCGAATGGATATAAATACAATTTTTTACTTTAGAGAATTATCAAAAGAATTAAATATGACAAAGATATCAAAAAAATTATTCATTTCTCAACAGACACTTAGTAAAAGGATAATTAATCTTGAAGAAGAACTAGGGGTAAATTTATTTTTTAGACAACCAAAATTAGAACTAACAGAAGCAGGCAAATTGTTATTAAATTTTTCTAATAACTTATGGATTGATTACGATAATCTAGAAAAGAGCCTTTTTGATATTTCGCAAGAAAATAAAGGTAATATTGAATTTGGCGCTGGTCAATTGAGGCTAAAGGGATGCTTACCATCAATAATTCCTAACTATTTTAAAAAATACCCTAATGTAAAAATTAATGTAATAGAAGATATTTCTAGCAATTTAGAACAACTTATAGGAGATAGCACACTTGATATTGCTGTAATTGCAATTGAAAAAAATAAATCTAATTTAGATTTAATATATACAATGAAAGATCAAATATATGTTTGTATACCGAATCATATTATAAATAAATATTATGGAAATAATTACTTTAAAAATAATAGTAAATTATTATCAGGTATTGATCTTAAGGAAATTAGTAAGCTTCCATTTCTTTGTTTTAAAAATAGAATAGGTGATTTAATAGATAAATGTTTTTATGATTCCAGAGTAGAACCTAATGTTATTTTTTCCACAGATAAAGTAGGAACAATTTCTGACCTGGGTTTATTAGAAATTGGTGCTTTTTTTGGGACACAAACAAGTTTAATGTTAGTGAAAAACAAATTATCCTCTAATATGAATATATTACCATTAGTTTCAAACAATAAATTTGTTTATTCTGAAATTTCTATAGTCGCTAATAAAATAAAATATAGACCTAAATATTTAAATTACTTTATACGATTATTGATTGAATATTTTGATGGAATTAAAGTTTGTAAATTAGCTAAAATAGCTAATTAAATTTATATATAAACTTTTTAATTATTTCAAAAAATTATTAATAGCTTATTATATTATGATTTATTAAATTAGTATATTAATTATACCTGTGTAGTTATTTTTAATATGATAAATTGCAATAAATATTGCAACACCAAATTAAACTAAGTTTATGGAAAACATTTCAATGGAGTTTGATAATTAAGACAATTTCTAGTTTTTTTATTAAGCCCCATTTAATTTCTTATAAGATCTTCTATACATATTTCTGTTAAGTCTGTCTTATTAGGATAATACTCTCAACGGCCTATTAGAGTTTTCATTACTTACTCTTTGCCATAATAAATATGGATCAACGAAATAAAAGTCTATTCCAAGTCTTTCAACTTTATTATAGCAAGCAAATTCTTCTCCTATATCTGATTTAAAACTTTTTAGGCTTTGAGTTTACAAGTTTTTTTATTGCTTCAAACATAGAATCTTTACTTCTATCTCTCATATGTAATGCTAGATAAAATCTTGTCCTTCTCTAGACAAATGTAGTTAAACATCCTTTACTTTTCCTTTTAGACGATACAACTGTATCAAGTTTCCAATGTCCAAAAGTATTTCTCTTCTTTATACTTTTTGGTCTTTTTCTAATATAGATTCCTATATTGTATTTTCCTCTTGTTTCTTTGTTTTTCTAAATTTCCCTTTCCTTCTTAGTTTTGATATATCTAAATCTATTTTTTCTAAATAAATCAAGTTACATATTGCTTTAGAGCTTAATATTCTCCTTTATAGGTAACATGCAATTTGCTCAGGAGACCACCCTGAATTTAGTTTTTCTTTGATTGTTTTAAAATTATATCAGTTGATTTTGTTCTTCTACCTTTTAAAGATGATTTAGATTTTTTATCTATTTCTGTTATTTTAGCTTTATATTAAGTATTACATCTTTTAATAAGCTATATAACTATTGTAAAATGATGACATCTTAAAATTTTCGCTATTCTTGTAGAAGAATAGCTCTCTTTTTACTACCTCTATCTTATTTATTTCATTTAATGTAAGATGATTATAGCTCACAGTGACCTCCGTGATTGTTTTTGTCGTTATTAACAATTTACACGAAGTTAGTATGCGTTAATATGTTTTATTTGTGTCACATTTAATTTTACAACTTATCATTTTTAGATTTTTTTAATAAAAAATATCAGCCACATCATGACAGGAGAGTTGATACACAAAACTTTTCACAGTACCTGTTTCTCATAAATTATAAGCCTAAGTTTGGATCAGCAAAAGTTTTTCCATCATAGGTTTTTGATTTATATAGATAATAGGCACATGAAGCTATCATAGCTGCATTGTCTGTGCAAAGTGAAATGCTTGGGTAATAAATTTCTACTCCCTCTTTTTTGCCTCTTTCTTCGAAGGCTTCTCTTATCCTTGAATTTGCAGAAACTCCTCCACTTAATACTATCTTATCTAAGCCCTTTTCTTTTTGCAATCTGAAAGTTTTTTCTAATAAAACATCGACAACTGCTTCTTGGAAAGATTTTGCCACATCTTCTTTTATAATCTCTTGATGTTTTTGCTCATTATTGTGCATATAATTTATGACTGCAGTTTTTAAGCCAGAAAAAGAAAAATTATATCCTTCATTTATCATAACTCTTGGAAATTCAATTGTTTCTTTACCTTCTTTTGCTAATTTATCTATAACAGGTCCACCAGGATATGAAAGTCCCATAGCCCTTGCAACTTTATCAAAAGCTTCGCCAGCCGCATCATCAACTGTTGTTCCGCATAAATCAAAATCCACAAAATTTTTAACATCTATCAAATAAGTGTGTCCACCAGAAATTATCAGTCCAATAAAAGGCGGTTTTAATTCTTTGTGACTTATATAATTAGCACAAACATGACCCATTATATGGTTTATTCCTAAAAATGGTTTATTTAAACTAAGAGCCATTGCTTTTCCGGCACTCAAACCAACAAGCAAAGCACCAATTAATCCTGGACCTCTAGTAGCTGCAACTATATCTATATCAGAATAATTAAGTTTTGATTTTTCAAAAGCTTCTTCAATGACTGTATTTATTGCCTCAACGTGCTGTCTTGAAGCTATTTCCGGAACTACTCCACCATATTTTTTGTGAGTGTCTATTTGTGAGGCTACAATATTTGCAAGAACTTCTCTACCGTCCTGCAAAATAGCCACTGAAGTTTCATCACAAGATGATTCTATCGCTAAAGTTTTCATTCTCTCACCTCTTTATATTTCTCTCCACATAATAAGAGCATCTTTATCTATACCATAATAATTTTTTCTAAAGCCCTTTATTTTAAAATTAAAAGCTCTGTATAAACTTAGGGCGTGTTCATTGGTTGTTTTCACTTCTAGGGTTATGCTTAATTTATTATCTTCTGCGTAGGCAACAAAATATTTAAAAAGCTCCCCAGCAATTTTTTTATTTCTATAATCTGGATGTGTTGCTACATTTGCAATATGGATCTCATCAAAAATTTTCATATAAGAGATATAAGAAACTACTTTATTGTCAATTTCATAAACTAAAATTTCTGATAATTTATCCTTTTCTATTAAATTAATTAAAGAATTTTTTGACCAAGGATTTTCAAATGAAAGCTTCTCTATTTGATAAATATCATCTGCATCCCCAGTTTCAGCAAGTCTTATTTTTGTCTGCATAATTTTTCTCCGCTTGAGAAAGTTTTAAATAATTAGGCACCAGTTTATAAAAATCATCTCCACCTACTTCTTTAAATTTTTTAAGACCTAATAAGGCAATATAGTAGGCATTCATCTGTAGTTCTTTTCCTAATTTTGCGTTTTTAAATTCATGGATAAATTTTTTTGCATCCACACCTTGTAGTGTTATCTTTCTATCTCCTACAATACCTTTGAATTTTTCAAGCTCTATTATTGTATCATCCATAAGAACTTTCCCATCTTCCATAAGGCAGGCATAAATAAGGCCTCGTCTTGCATCAATAATTGAGCCTACAAGTCCATCTTCTTTAATTGCACAGGCTTTAAGTGATGAAACTGCCACAATATCTTTTTTTAAAACTTGCGCCATAACTTTTGCAAAAGTAAGCCCTATCCTTATCCCAGTAAAGGAACCTGGTCCGATGCCGACTGATATTAAATCTATTTGTGATAGGTCAAAGTCAAATTTATTTAAAATATTATTTACCATGTCGCTTAAAGATTCGCTGTGATAAACTGAGCCTTGCAATGAATACAAGGCTAACATATTTTCATCTTCAATTATTGAGACTGATGTAGTCATTGTTGAGGTATCAAATCCCAAAACTTTCATATAATTTCTCCTCTACAACTTTATATTTATCGCCAATATAAGTTATTTCTAGCTTTCTGATATTATCTTCTACCTTAATATATATTGTCATATATTCTTCCGGTAAAGAATTTTTAATTTTATCAGCCCACTCGACTACTGTTATCCCATCAGAATAAAAATACTCATCAAAACCCAAGTAAAGAGTATCTATTCCCTCATTTAGTCTGTAGGTATCAATATGATATAGGTTAGTTCTACCCCTATATTCATTGACAATAGTAAAAGTTGGGCTTGTAACATTTGCTTTAATTCCCAAACCTTCTGCTAAAGATTTTGTAATAGTAGTTTTTCCTGCTCCTAAATCTCCATTTAAACAAAGAACCATTCCACCTTTACAAAGTTGTCCTAATAAAAATCCAAATTCTTTTGTTTTTTCTAAAGAATCTAAAATTATTTCCATTTATTTTATAACAATTTCCTTTACATGTGTATCATAATCCCAAGTTTTTTTTTCTGACTTTTCTTCTGCCCCATGACCTATTCCAATAATACATTCGACATTAAATTTTTCATCGAGGTTTAGAAGTTCGTGTAAATATTCTTGGGAGGCTTTACCCTCTTCATTTTTTGCATCGGTTACATTTGCCCATGTAGATGACAAACCTAAGTCAACACAAGCAAGCTGAATAAAAGTTGCACCTATGCAAGCATCTTGATGGTAGGTATTTTTCGCTAAAGATTTATCAGAAATTACAGCAATAGCAAGACTGGAACCCTTTAAAAATTCTGCTCCTGATTTTTTAAATTTTGAAAGTATTTCCAGAGATTTTTTATCTTTTATTAGTATATATTTCATAACATCTCTGTGAACAGCAGTTGGTGCCCTTAAGACACTTTCAAATATTTCTTTAATCTCCTTATCTGTAACTTCTTTATCTGTAAATTTTCTTATACTTCTTCTTTTTTTTGCTAAATCTAAAAACATAATATCACCTTTAATAATTATATCATATAAAATTTTACTAAGACTTTAATTTTTTTTAATTAAATGTAATAATAGTAGTGGAGGTTTTTATGAAACTTTTAGAAGATAGAATAATTAAAGATGGAAAAATTCTTGAAGGGGATATCATTAAAGTTGATTCCTTTTTAAATCATCAATTAGACATTAAATTTTTAAATACATTAGCAGAAGATGTCGCAAAATATTTTAAAAATAAAAACATAAATAAAATTCTTACTATTGAAGCATCAGGCATAGCCTTTGCTACAGTTATTAGTGAAAATATGAACTATATTCCAGTGGTTTTTTCTAAGAAGAAAAAAACTTTAAATATTGGCGATAGTCTTTGGCAAAGTCATGTAAAATCTTACACAACAAAAAAAGACTATATGATAAGTGTATCAAAAGAATTTATAGGTAAAGACGATAATTTATTAATTGTAGATGACTTTTTAGCTGAAGGTAATGCCCTTAGAGGATTGATTGACATAAGCAAAAAAGCAGGTGCAAACATTGAAGGCATTTCTGTTGCTGTTGAAAAGGGCTATCAAGGTGGCGGAGATTATGTAAGAAAATTGGGCTATGATTTATATTCCTTAGCAATTATAGATTCAATTGAAAATGGCAAATTTTCTTTTAAAAGGGTTTGAATATGTTAGAAATTAAAGAAGTAAAAACAGATAAGGATTTAGATGAGTTTTGTCGTCTAGTTTACTCTATCTATGAAAATAACGATTATTTTGTTTACCCCATCTACGATGATTATAAAAATTCTCTAAAGGGTGTAAATAACAGACTAATCTCTTGCCCACATAAATTATTTTTAGCAAGTAAGGATAATAAAATAGTTGGAAGAATTCTAGCCTATGTAGATGAAGAATTAAATGAATATCATAGTTCCAGTGTAGGATATGTTTCTCAATATGAATGTATAGAAGATGAAGAAGTTTCAAAGGCTTTATTAGACGCTTGCAGTAAATTTTTTAAATCTTTAAATATAAAAATAATGAGAGGTCCTGTTTCTCTACCTGACGGCGATGATAATAGGGGCTTTTTAATAAACGCTTTTGATAAGTATCCTTCAGTCATGAACGTCTACAACAAAAAATATTACAATGACCAGTTCGTAAATTATGGTTTTTCTTTATATCACGATGCTTTTGCCTATAAGGCAAACAAAGATGATTTACTTGCTAAAATTGACAAGCTTTCAAGACTGCTTCCACAAGTACAAAAACGCTATTCCTACAAAACTTCTGTATTAGATACAAAAAATATGGAAAAAGAGCTAGAAGATGTTTATAAAATTTTAGACTTAGCTCTTCCTCTTAGTTGGGAAGATTTTATACCTGTAAAAAAATCTGATGTTTATTCAATTTTTGAACAGATGAAAAGCTTAATTGTAAAAGATTTGATTGTTATAGCAAGAAATTACCAAGACGAACCTATTGGATTTGCCTTAACGCTTCCTGATTATAACGAAATTTTAAAAGACTTTAAAGGTAAGCTTAACCTTTTCAATAAAATTAAATTTTTATTGAAAAAAAATTCAATAAAAAGAGTTAGGATGTTTGTTCTAATGGTTGTACCTGAATATAGAAATAAGGGTGTAACATCTTCAATTTATTTTCATGTATTTAAAAATGCAGTAAAAAAAGGATATACAATTTTGGAAGGTTCAACAATTTGGGACTACAACAAAGATATGATAAATGATATAGAAAAATTTGGTGCGATTAAAGATAAAATTTATAGAGTTTATGAAAAAATTTTATAAAAATTTGCAAAAAAAATGTGGGATTTTTGTTTCCCACATTTTTTTATAAATTATTTATCTTCGTCTTCGCAACTTTCACATTCCCCGTTACATTCACAAGAACCTTCATCATCATAAAGGTCGTAATCATCAATGTCAAAGTCTTCGTCATCATCATAAAAGTCATAATCTTCATCATCATAAACGTAATCTTCTAAATTAGAAAGGTCTTCATCAACCATATCAAGATAATCTTCCATTTCTTCATTGGCTTCTTTAAATTCATCAACCATGTCAGAAATTACATCAATTAGTTCAGATAAAATTTTTCCTTCTTTAGATTCAGAATCTAAATCATAACCATCTGCTAAGCCTTTTAAGTAGGCAATTCTTTTTAATAAGTATTCCATTTTTACCTCCAATAATTATACTCTAGACATATATTCACCAGTTCTAGTGTCAATTCTGATTTTATCACCATTGTTTACAAATAGTGGCACATTTAATGTGAATCCTGTTTCAACTGTAGCTGGTTTTGAACCACCGCTTGATGTATCACCCTTTACTCCTGGTTCAGTAGCTGTAACTTCTAATTCTACAAAATTTTCAGGAGATACTCTAAAGGCTTTGCCTTGGAAGAAATTGATATTAACCATATCATTTTCCTTAATAAAATTCAAGGCATCTTCTACCATAGACTTTTCAAGTGGAATTTGTTCATAGCTTTCTGTGTCCATAAAATAATATAAGGTGCCATCATTGTACAAATATTGCATATCTTTATTTTCAATAACGGCTTTTTCAAATTTTTCTGACGGATTAAAAGTTGAGTCTTTGATTGAACCTGTAAGTACAGATTTTATTTTAGCTCTTACAAACGCTGCTCCCTTACCCGGCTTAACATGTTGAAAATCAACTACTTCATAGACATCCCCGTCCATTTCAAAAGTCAATCCCTTTCTAAAATCTCCTGCTGTAATCATAAATTCCTCCTAAATCTTAACATTCTTAAATTACCCATTATTTGATAAAAATATATATATTATTCTCCAAAACTACGTAAATTTTTTATTTGGAGTTTAAAATATCCCGGTAAAATTTTATCATAATCATTTATAATAGTTTCATCTAATTTTACACTAATTGACCCAGCTCTGTCAAAGGGGTCTATCAAATATCCTTTAAGATTTGTGGGACTATTAATTTGACCCTCTCTATCTAAATATATGACACCTTCATTTCTGAAATTATCATTATAAATTTTACCATTTATTATAAATAAATTTTTAAATTTTATTTTTCCAACAATTTCTAGACTTCCATTTTTTAGATAAATAATATCCCTATAACTTATCAGTGCTTTTGTGATTTCTTCCTTTTCTTCATTATCAAGCTCAATTTCTTCATATAACTTAAAAAATGCGCCGGAATCTTTTATTTTATAATTTCCCTCTATTTCAAAAATTTTACAGTTTAAATCTGCCTGAGAGTTTTTTATTTTTTCAAAACCTTGAACTATTTCATTTAAATCTTCATTTTTAATATTTGAAGAATTTAATATTGCCTTTTTCTTTTTATATGCTTGGTTAATATAAGTCCCTTCTAGTCCATACTTTGAATTTATTTTCTTGTATGTGCATTCTGATTCTAATTTAAACTCTCCTGTTTTCCATAATTTCAAAATTATTCTTTCATCGTTCAAATCACTTATATCTATGGTAGGATTTATACGCTTTTCAATACCTTTCTTGTGAGATTTTGCTTCTTCATAATAACTTTTTAAATTTTCTAAAAAATTATCTTGACTTAATGCTAAATTTATTAAAGATTCGGCATAATAATCGGCTTGAATTTTCTTCTGCCTATTTTTTGCAACTTGAATAGAAGTATAAGAGCTTTGGTAGATAAAATAAAATATAACAGCCAAAAGGCTTATAATGATAATAGTAAATATGTATATAAAACCTTTCTTCTTCACTCTTGCACCTCTATACACCTAAGAGCTATTTCTTTTTTAATTAGAGTTTTTTTCTCATCTCGAATTTCTAAAGTCAACAAATTTCCATCAAGATTTGATTTTAAACTAACGCCTTCTGCTAATTTATTTTTACCATCACAGCTTGAATTATTCACGTTAATTTTATGCAAAGTGGAGGCTTGAAAAGTTATTCTGTAAATATTTTTGTTATAATTTATATAACAAATATGCTCATACTTGCCCTTAGTTGAAATATTATTCACAGCATCTTTTACAATAACTATGGATGAATCGGCATCAGTTTTGTAATAGTATTTTGCCTTTGATATTTCATCTTTTATATAATCAAGTACAAAAGAATTTTCTTCTCCACTTTTTCTCTCAAGAAATGATTTTGAAAGGCTCAGCTGTCCAATGTTAAAGATAGATGATAGACATAAGATTAAAATAGATGAAAGGGCTAAGGCTAAAATTAATTCAATTAGTGAATATGCCTTTGTCTTTAAGGTAAACTTCAAATTTAATTTCCTTGCCATTTTCATTATCCCTTGCTTTTAAAATCACACGTTTGAATTTTGATAGATTTTCAATTTCAACTTCTGATGAATAACTCTTCTCAGAGGAATTATTTAAATAAATATCTTCTCCCCTGTAACTTTGACTGATAAGCTCTTCCATCTTTGAATTTCCATAGTCAACGAGTTTGTTATAAGACTTTAACTTTTCACTTGCCTTATTAATACTTAATAAATTATTCAATATTGTAGCAGCCACAAGACCCACTAAAACAATAGAAAAAATTACTTCTATCATCAGTGAACCCTTTGCTTTTTTTCTCTCAATCTTTCTCATCATAGTTATAATTATCATAATAAGTTACTTTTCCACTCACCGGTGCTATTGTTATGCCCATAGTCTTATTTTTTATCTTAAAAATTATATGTCCACTTGTGCTGGAGCCGTTAAGAAAAGCAGGCTTTCCCAGATTTGTAAAACTAACTGTGTCCAAATTTGTATCAATTATTTCAATCAATTTTGAAAATTTTACTTCTTCCTTTTCTCCTAAAAGATCAAAAGAGTAACCTTCATTTCCTATGATTAAACTTGTCCTTGTGTTAGTTTTTTGAGCAAAATTTCTAACATAATTTAAGTCTAATACTAATTTTTTAATTTGATTTTTTGCCTTGTAATTTTCAATAACTTCAGCTTTTAGTGAAATAGCTGAAATTAAAATGCTCATAATAGCTAAAACTAATACCAGTTCAACTAGACTATAAGCTTTTGTTTTCATAATTTTCATGGCGTAAATCCCTGATTAGAATAATATTTTCGTCTTCACTTGTATCTTCAATAAAAATTTGTTTTATATCTTCTTCCTTAAATTCCATTCTTATCCATTGTCCAAAATCTAAACTCTTATCTTTATCATCCTTTATATCATCACAAGTTACAAGTTCATTATTTTTTGTAATAACTCCAATGCGACCTTTGAAATCTTTTGTGTACAAAACATCAAATGAAATATAATCTTCTTCATTAGCTAGATCAAGAATTATAGGCTCAGTCTTAGAATTTTTATAATATATTGAAAGGCAATAAATGTTAGCAATATAAGTCAGTTTGCAATTATCATTAATACTTGTAAGTCCTCTCAAATCTATTGAAAAAGGATCAGATTTTAATTCTTCTATTTGGTCTTTTGATGGAACAAAAAGCTCCTCTACTGGTATGTCAATTTTTTTAATTTCTTTAATTTCTTTAATATCTTTAATTTCTTTAACTTCTTTAATTTTTTCAGTCTTTTTTTCTTTTTTAAGAGCTTTTTTAGGTTCAATATTAATTTTTTCTTTTCTTACTCGCGAAACTTTCCCACCAACTTTAGCCGATGAATTATTATTTTCTTTTATGGAAACTTTTTGGACATTTTGTTTTATTTCTTCTTTACTATTAGGATCAGATCTCTCATCAGTTTTAAAATATGCTTTTCTTATATCATCATAGGAAACTTTTTCTGTTTCTTTCTCTGCTCTTAGGATTAAATCATAAGTATCTTGATTTTTTCTATGTAAATTAATATTTGAATAACCATAATATTTTGTTAACTTCTCTAGATTTGCTAGTTCATCTACTTTAATATCTTTTTGAACCTGCAAAATATCTAAATTATGATTTGTTGATTCATTTATATTTTCTTTTGCAATATTATTTTCCAATAAAAATTTATCAATAGAGTCCTTATTAAAATCTCTTAAGCCGGTATAAGGCTTATTTTTAATAATAATTTCATCCTTAAAATCTTTATTTACTAAATTGTCATAAACAGTTTTTTTGGGATTGATTATAAAAAAATATAGGATAAACTGAATTAAAACTAATAGAAAAACTGTCAAAAGTAGACTCTCTCTTTTTGATAATTTTCTTAGTTTGATTTTCTTGGCAAAACTTTCCATTTCATACCTCTTATAAAAGTTTTGTGCTTATATATTTTCCCATTGCCTTAGAAAGCTTGAGGTTAGGATGAATGCCATCCATTAAATTATCATAAATATCAATACCTGTTGTATCCATAAGATCAATTATTTTAAAATTATTTTCTTGTCCTAATTTATCCAAAAATTCCCTATAATTTATTAATCTTTCCTTTATAAGTGGATAGTGAGTTTTTGAACACCAATTATAATCGCAAGCCTCTTGTGCTATGATTACAGGTTTTAAAAATATTATCTTTAAATCTTCTGACTTAAATATGTCCACTAATTCCATAATAGATTTTTCAACTTGTGCATTATCATAACCTTGCAAAAAATCATTAATTCCAATATGGACAATTACATGGGTGAATGGTTTTAAATCACCCCTATAGTATTTTAAAAGATTTGAAGATAAACCATTCAACCCACGATTTGCAATATCAAAATCTTTACTTAAATAATAAACAAATGACTTGCCTTGAAGTTTATATCCTTCAACTATTGAATCCCCCAAGGCTAAATATTTATTTTTCATTTTTTAAAAATCCTTTCAATAATAGATTTATTTTTTATAAAATTAATTTGACCTTCCTCGCCTTCCATTAGCCTTGTCAAGCTTTCCATGACCTTGATAAAATCCCTGTCGTTAAGAAAATCTTCTCTAATTTTTCCTGATTTTATGACTTGGACATTTGGTTTTTGTAAAAATTTTAAATCTTCATCTTCTAAATTTAGGTCTTCTATCAAATCAGTAAAAATAACATAGGTCTTTGTTAGTTTTCTCTTCTTAACCAATGAAAGTAAAATTTTTTCAGTATTTCTCAAAGACAGAATATCTTTATGAGTAAAAATTACAAGTCCTGATAAATCATTTAAATAATTATTTATGTATTCCATAAATAAAGGAATAGAAATAACTACATTTTCATAAGTCAATTCATTGAGTTTTTGATTAAAGATTTTAAAATCAAAATCAGATACTTCCTTAGAATAAGATGCGGGAATATAATCAAAGTTTTGGTTTTTTCTTATAACATCTTCTCCCATTGTCAAAAAATCATTAATGTCATAAATCGAATCAGTAATTCCCATTAAAATATCAAGATTTCTAAAACCATTATAGGAATCAATCAAAAGAGAATTTTTTAAATTTTTGCTCAAAAGTATTGAACCACAAAGAAATTCTTTTGAAAAATTAGCAGAAATAACTCCATAAATATTCAATACAAAATTCCCTCCTTTAAAAAGCTAAAAAAAGTGTTATCTCCAATGATAATATGGTCACAAATGTCTATGCCAACAATTTTTGAAACTTCCACAAGTCTTCTTGTCAAATTTCTGTCTTCTTGTGATGGACTGGGATCACCAGTTGGATGATTATGTAATAAAATTATACTGTGAGCCCCATCTGAAATTGCTTGTCTAAAAACTTCTCTGGGATGAACCACAGTCATATTTATTATTCCATGAGAAATTTCTCTTATATATTTTATTTCTTTTTTGGTATTTAAAATAATTATTCTAAAAACTTCTGTTTCCAAATCTCTCATAGATGACATCACATATTTAGCCGCATCTTCTGGACTTGTGATTTTTTTCTTATCGTATATGGAAGAAGAATTTAATCTTTCTGCTAGTGTTAATGCCGCCATTATCATTGCAGCTTTTGCTTGACCAACTCCCTTAATTGCAGTTAATTTATCCATGCTGGCTATTCTTAAACCTGAAAGTAAACTGCTGTTATTTTCACGTTTCAATTCTCTTAAAATTTTTTCGCACAACTCCACAGAAGTTAGCTCTTTTGTACCTGTTCTAATTATTAAAGCGAGTAGCTCTGCATTTGTCAAAGCACTAGGCCCCAAGTGTAGTAATTTCTCCTGGGGCCTTTCTTCTTCTGTCATATCTTTTATAGTAAATTTATTTTTTTCCATTTCCACTCCATAAAAAATTAACATTTAAATATTTATACAAAACTTCATTTATCTTATAAATAGGAAGACCGATTATATTGTTATAATCTCCTTTAATGGAAGAAATTAAAAGTCCTCCCCTACCACCAATTGTATAGGCACCAGCCTTTCCTTCAAATTCATAAGAATCTAAATATGCCTTAAGCTCTTCATCTGTAAAATTTTTAAATTCAACATAACTTTCTTGGCAGGAAGTATATTTAAAATTATCAGCTAGAGAAATTACAGAAAATCCTGTAACTATTCTGTGCTTTTTTCCCCTTAATTTATTAAGTATTCTGTAAGCATCCTCATAATCTTTTGGTTTTCCTATATTTTCTCCATCCATATCAACCATCGTATCTGCTGAAATAATTATACTATCTGCATAATTTTTGCTTATACTTATGCCTTTTTCAAAAGATAATGCCATAGTTAAAATTTTTATATCTTTATAATCTTTATTTTCATAAATATTTGAAGGAACAACTTTAAACTTCGTATATTTCTCCAAAACTTCTTTCCTGCCCTGAGATTGTGAAGCTAAAATAATTTCACGCATTTATACCACCTTGAATTTAATTTTATTTAAATGTTTTTCCATAAAAATTGCACTGATTCCCACAAAATATCCGGTAAAAATCCCTATAATTACAAGTAGGGGCAAATAAGTCATAATTGTTAATGATTTTAACATAAGTGATGCCACAAGTATTTGACCTAAATTATGAAAAAAAGATCCAATTTCACTTATGCCCACAAGAGATAAATATTTGGATAAAAATTTATGGGATAAAATCATAGAAAAACAAGACAATAAGGCTCCTGCAAAAGAATAAAAAAAAGCTGTCACTTGTCCTGAAACAAGAACCAAAATTACAGTTTTTAAAAGAGCAACTATTAAACCTTCTTTATAACCTATAGAAATAATTGTTACTAAAACAACTATATTTGATAAGCCAAGTCTTGCTCCTGGAATTGCTACGGGAAGAGGAATCTGTGACTCAAACAAACCCAAAATTATTCCAAAACTTGTTAAAAGAGATAGGAAAATAAGTTTTCTATTTGTCATCGTAAAATCACATCCAATCCCTTTTCTTTATCAGAAACAATTTTTATCAGAAGTCTATTGGGAAGACATATAATAGAATCTCCCACAAGAGAAATTTTTCCTTTTTTCATACAAATCTTATCTTTGCAATCTGATTCTTCTATATAAACTTTTTGATCTTTAATAACAACAACATTGTGACCAAATTCATTATCTATTTTAATCTTTTCATCCGTTTTTTCGTTTAAAACAATCTCTTTATAAACGTTTCCATTAACAGTAATTATAACTTTTTTACCAAGTTTATTATCAACAAATTCATTCTTGCCTGTAATAAACGCAACAAGCCCAGAAATAAGTAAAATTATTATGATTACTAAAAAATCTGCCTTTTTCATATTAACCTCTAAAATATTATAGCATAGAAATTAATATCGGCAGAAATTTTAATAAAAAAAAATAGAGACCTTTCAAAATCTCTATTATCCTACTAATTTATTATTAAGTTTCTTTGTAAGTCTTGAAATCTTTCTTGAAGCTTGATTTTTGTGAATTACATTTTTTGTTGCAGCAGTTTTTAACTTTTTATCAACGTCCTTTAAAAGTTCTTTTGCTTCGTCTAACTTTCCTAAATCAAGAGCTTGGTTAAACTTTTTAATAGCTGTTTTTACTTGAGTGTTTCTATATTTATTTTGTAATTCATTTCTTTTTGCAACTTGTATCCTCTTAATCGCAGATTTAATATTTGCCATTTCTACACCTCCTATTGATTTCTTTAAATACTTATAAGATTTTAACAGATTACGGCTAATTTTGCAAGATATTTATAAACAAAAATCAATTTTTGCTTTACTCATCATAAATTGAGATTATTTTCTTGTGTATTTTATTATTAAATTCTCCATTTCTAGAAGTGGGTCAATATTTGTTGATTTTAAAATTCTGTCACTTTTTAAAAGTTCATCATAAAAATCTCTCAAAAATTCCATTTTAAAATTCGAAGAATAATTTTGAAGTTTTGAAAACTCAAATTTTTTTATGGATAATTTATTCATAATGTCACTAGAGCTTGAGTTTTTGTTTTTTAAAACCTTGTATGCCAATAAAAGCCTTACTTGTCTTACTATCATAACAAAAATTTTAGCCATAGGCTCGTTTTCATCGTATAAATTCTTCAGTTCATTTAATGCAAAATCTCTATCTCTTGCGTAAAGACCATCTAAAAGTTTAAAAATATTTGCATCTACAACTTTATCGGTTAATAAATCAATGTCCGAATTATTTATGAATTCATCTTTTGAAAAGCCTATAATTTTATCCATCTCATTTTTTAAATCCAGTAAACTTACATTGGAATTTTTCAAATTATATGAAGTTAGGGACAAAAAATAAGATATCTGTGCAGGTTTGATTTTTTTATTTTTACGCAAAAAATAAGAATTTACAAACCTACTTACTTCTTGCGGAGTGAGTTTTGCGAAATCAACATTTGTACCTTTTTTAGAAAAATATTTATAAAATTTTGTTGTCTTATTTATTGCATCTCTTTCTAGAAATATAAGAATTATAAAATCAGGCAAATTGTCCAAAAAATCATAAAAACTTTTTTCAAGATTGTTTAAGTTGATAAAATTTAAGCTATCCTTAACTATTACAATTTTCTTTTTATCCATCAGCGGAAAAGTTTGGCAAGCCTCTTCAATATTTGCAAGAGAACACTCTTCTGCCTTAAAATATATTAAATTAAAAGATCTCATGGCTTCCTTTGTGAATAAATTTATAAGATAGGTACAGGTGTTTTCCATGAGTAGTTTTTCTTTACCAGAAAATAAAAAAGCACCACTTAAATCTTTTTTTCTATAAATTTCCTTGTAATTCATATTTTTTTAACAACACTCCCAATAAAAGAGCAAATATAAAATTATATAAAAGCTCCCCATCAATATTTACTTTACCATAATTCCCAACCCTTAAAAAGTTTTTATTTATTATCACATCTACTTCATGATTTTGAGTGGTGAAAAGTTTAATCTTATTTTCTCTTAACCTATCTATAGCTTCTTTGTGAGGGTGCTTATATTCATTATCTATCCCACAAGATATTATTGCGACTTTTGCTTTTAAGTTTTTCAAAAATTCACTTGATGATGAGCCTCTTGACCCATGATGAGCCACCTTCAAAATATCAGCCTTAACTTTTAAAGTTTTTTCCACCTCTTGCGAAATATCACCAGTATATAAAATTCTTTTTCCCATAAATTCTACTAATAAAACCATAGATTTATCATTGGGACTTTGGAATTTTTCTGAATCAGATATGACTTTAAAAGTCAAATCCTTATACCTGTAAAAATCTCCCTTTTTCAAAATTATTAGCCTATGAATATTATCATCATAAGAAGAATAAATTTTTCCCACTTTAAAATTTTCTAAGACCTTGTCCAAATTCCCAGCATGATCTTCATCAAAGTGAGAAATAAAAATTGCATCAACTTTTTTTATTCCCAAGTTTTTTAAGGCGGGATATAGGAAATTTTCAAAAATTTTATTTTCCCTCCTCGCTCCACCTACATCTATCAAAAAATTTTTACCCCTATAAGAAATTAATGAGGCATCACCCTGACCTATATAAAAATGAATTTCCTTCAAAGAATTGTAGGACTTATAAAAAGATACACAAGAAAAAATCATAAGCCAAGCCATATAGATATAGAAAAATTTTCTAGCTCCATAAAATATCTTAATATATTTACTATAGATAAATAGAAAATATAGCAAGAGGTAATATAGAAAAATATGGTTAAAATCAAGGGCAAATATTTCAATCTTTAAATTCGCAATTACCATCAATAAATTTTCTAAACCCCAAATAGACTTAAATAATATATCAATAAATACTGATAAGAAACTAAATCCTATAGATAAGAAATATCCTAAAATAATTACAAGAGAGTAAAGAGGAATAATAATTAAGTTAGCTAAAAAAACTATAATATTGACCCCTGAAAAATATGTATTTATTATAGGAAAAATTACAAGTAAAACCGAAAAAGTTAAGACAAAAGATTCTATAACAAAATTTTTCTTTGGGCATTTTATAATTAATCTGGGATAGATATAAAATATTCCTATTACTGCTCCATAGGACATTAAAAAAGATAGAGAAAATAAAGAAAAAGGATTAATCAGAAGCATTATAAGACCAGTTATATGCAAAATTTCCTTTCTATATATATTTAACCTCAAATAAAATCTTAGCTTATAAAAAAATAAAAAACTATAGGCCCTTAAAGCTCCCACAGGGAAACCCACTAAAAATATATAAAATCCTATAAGAAAAAGACTCAGAAAATCGCTTAATTTTTTTGAAGAAGATAATTTTAAAAATATTTTCTCTAAAAAAATTGCAAGTATGGCTATATGAAATCCTGATAATGCTAATATGTGGTTGATACCTAAATAGGAAAAATTATCTAAGTCATCTTCATCTAAATATGCCCTATCAGATAATAAAATTGAGGATAATATACCTGCTTCTTTTTTGGGGAGATTCTCATATATATTATCTTTTAATTTTTCCCGAAAATTATAGACAAATGTAGAAATCAAATCTCCCTCTTTTAAAACATCTTCATGATACATTTGTCCAATATAGTTTATATTCTCAGAAAGATAGTTTAATCTCTTGTTAAAATTGCCTCGGTTCATTTGACCCAAGGGTCTTTTAAAAACTCCGTCAATAGAAACCAATCTCCCATTTTTTTCCTTACCATAAAAAACTATATTTTTCTTGATTTTTTTATTATTTATCTTATGTGTTTTTACTACAAATCTGTCCTCTTTTGTAGAAATAACCTTGCCGAGAATATTACCGTAAAAATTTACATCCGCTGGTTTTCTAAGGGCTGTACTTACAAGCACTAAAATAAATAAGATATATAAATATTTAATTTTATTTTCCTTAATAAAAAGAATTAAGGGGCTTATAATAAAATATATGTATAGATTTTTGCTAAAAATTCCTAAAATAATTTCACTAATCACTATTAAAAGATACATAATCATATAAATTATTATATTATTTTTCTCAACAAATTGCCATAATTCAAGTCTTTATATTCATATTTAAGTAAATATGTTAAAATATTCCAGGAGGTTTTTATGGGAAAAATTTATATAGACTCACCCTACTTAAAGGACTATATAGTGGATATAGACCACATCAGAAATATAAATAACCATATTTATGCAAAATTAGTTGATGAGCCATGTTTTTTGGGAACAAATAATGTCAAAGGAGATATTTTCACAGTAGATAATTCTCCTTGTAACTTTTACAAACCAAGTGGCAAAGAATATATTGAAATTTCTGATACATCGAAAAAAAGTGTAAATATAAAAATTGATTGGGAAAATCGTCTAAAACTTATGCAAGATAATTTAGCCATAGGTATTTTAAGATTATTAATTTTATCAGATAACAATTTAAAAATAGATAAATATAAGGTTGAACCATCAGGTTCTTATATCAATTTATTAAACAAAGATATTAGTTTTAAAAGCATTGCAGACTTAGAAGAACTTTCTAATTATCTAATCACATCCAATTTAGAGGTCGAAAATAAAGATGGAAGTATAAACATTTTTCGTTTGGGAGAAATTGACTATGATGGACCTTCTTTAAAAAGAACTGGAGAAATTGGATTTTTAATCATAAAAAATGTTACAAAAACTTTAAATGGAATTAGAATTAACATAGCTTCTGGTAGTGGAGCTTATAAAGATTATAGAAGAAAATTGGATATGCTAAATAATATAAAAAATTATTTGAATCTCAAAGATGAAGATGAAATTTTTTCAGCAATAAAAAAATTAAAAGCTTAGGATAATTAATATATAATGGGTATCAATAATTAAGGAGGTTTTTATGAAGATAACTTTAGAAAAATTACAAGAATTAAAAAATAATTTTAGTAAGGATAGAGCTAACAGAGTCGCACAAAATGCAGCTACTACAAATGGAATTTTTAAGGCATCCTTACACTATGACAATAATAAAACAAATCTAAATGAATTTAATATCAGTCTTAAAAAAACTAAAGTAGCAGATCAAAAAAAATCTGGCAGATGTTGGATGTTTGCTGCTTTAAATGTTATGAGATATAAACTTATGGAAAACTATAATCTAGACGACTTTAAATTATCTAAAAATTATACTTTGTTTTTTGATAAATTAGAAAGAGCAAACTATTTCTTAAATACAATTTTAAATACTATGGATGAAGAAGTTAACGGCAGATTACTAAGCCATTTGATGTCCACTGACTTATTATCTGACGGCGGACAATGGGACATGTTAAAAAATATAATAAATAAATATGGTTTAGTTCCTGAATACGCTATGGTAGAAAGTCACAATTCATCAAACACTGCTCTTCTTGATGAATATCTGCAAAAATTGTTAAGAAATGATGCAATGGAACTTAGAAGAGCTCACAAAAATGGAAAATCTTCTTCAGAACTTGAAAAAATGGTTGAAGCATATGTAGAAGAAATATTTAAAGTTTTATGTATTTCTTTGGGAACTCCGCCAGAAAAATTTGATTTTGAATGTAGAGATAAAGACAACAAATTTATTTCCTACAAAAATATAAGCCCACAAGAATTTTTAAAAGACCATGTGAAAATGAATTTAGATGATTATGTATCACTAATTAATTCTCCCACAAAAGATAAGCCTTTCTATAAATCTTATACTGTAAAATATTTAGGAAATGTATTAGAAGGCAATCCTGTAACTTATATTAATCTACCAATAGAAGAGTTGAAAAAGGCTGTTTTAAATCAATTAAAAGATAACGAGCCAGTTTGGTTTGGATGTGATGTAACACAATTTTTAGATAGAGATAATGGCAGAATGGATTTAACTTCAGTTAGAGTTGACGATTTATTTGGCATTGACTTTAAAATGGATAAAGCAACAAGACTTGATGCCCACGAATCTCTTATGACTCATGCTATGGTATTTATGGGTCTTAACTATGATGAAAAAGAAAATAAAATAGATAGATATAAAGTTGAAAATTCCTGGGGAGAAGATGCCGGTTGTAAGGGATTTTATGTGATGAGTGATGAGTGGTTTGATGAATATTTATACCAAGTTTTAATAAACAAAAAACATCTATCAAAAGATATTTTAAAAGCACTTGATGAAAAACCTATTGAACTGGAACCATGGGACCCAATGGGCTCACTTGCAAAATTTTCATAATTTTATTAATAGCCGGATTATTCCGGCTAACTATACTTATTTAAGGAGGATTTATGACTAAACTTTCAATTTTAAACTTAGTTCCTAAATATTTAGGTGAAAGTTACAAAGATGCCTATGACAGAGCCTTAAAATTAGCTCAATTTGCAGATAAAAATAATTTTCAGAGATATTGGCTAACAGAGCATCACAATTCTCCCGCAGTAATTTCTTCAGCAACAGAAGTTGTTATTTCATATATTTTGGCACATACAAAAAATATAAGAATTGGTGCAGGCGGTGTAATGCTTCCCAACCACAGCCTATTCCAAGTGGCAGAAAGATATGCCTGTCTTAATAATCTTTACAAAGATAGGATTGATTTAGGCTTGGGTAGAGCTCCAGGAACTGATAAAGATACCGCAAGACTTCTTTATAAAAAGAATTTCTCTCCAAGAGAATTTATTAATGCTGCAAAAATGTTGAAATTATATTTTTCAGAAGATGTAGAAAAATTAGATGTTAAACCCTACCCTCAAACTAGAGACATTCCCTTATATATTTTAGGAACATCTACAGTTTCTGCACATATTGCCGGTAAACTTGGACTTCCTTATGCCTTTGCTGGACAAATTTCCCCAGATCTAATTGGAAAAGCCTTTGATATTTATAGAACAGAATTTATTCCTTCAAGGCAACTGGAAAAACCATACACTATATTAAGTCTAATTACAAATATAGCAAGAACAAAAGAAGATGCCAAAGATTTAAATATTAAAGCTGAACAAATTTTTTTACAGCTAATGAATGTAAAAGAAAAAAGTGAATTTTATAATTTAGACCCTGAAAATGCACCAGAACTCACAAGCATTGAAAGATTTCTAATAAAAACTAATAGGGGACTTTCCATCAATGGTGATGTAGAATATGCAAGAAAAGAACTTTTTAAAATAAATGAAAAATACAAAGCTGATGAAATTATGGCTTTATCATTTATAAATGAATATGAAATGTTAGAAGATAATTTCAGAATTTTAAAAGATATAGTTGATAATAGCCTATGACAAATAATAAAGCTTACATCCAGAATTTTAAATTTGAAGAGTGCAAAGATAAAATCCCTTATTCTTTAATCCATGAAAATCCACCTATAAAACTGACAAGTGAGATGTCCGTAGTCTTAGAATATTTGTTATGGTATATACCTAATATAAATTCTTTGCAATCTCCAAAAAATGACTTGGTTTCCTCAATTGCTTTCCAAGATTTTGTTTTTGGAATTATTAAAGAAGTTATGGGACTAAACAATGAAGATGTGGCAATTGTACCTAAAATAGAAAGAAATGTAGTCAACTTTTATTCAAAATACATATGCCCAGATAAAGAAAAAATTATTTTAACTCAGGCAGACAATGAAAGCAAAACTAATGCCTTGTTAAGACACACAAGAAATGCCCTTGCCCATGGTTATTTTAATATTATTGATGATTTATTGATAGCTTTTGATTTTAAAAATTCTACCGATTACGAATGCAGTGCAATAATAAAAATAAAAGCATCTAATCTTTTAAAAGCCTTAGAAACCCTACAAAGCGAAGTAACAAGTGAAAGACTTGCACAAATTTCTTTGCAGAGAACAGGTTATTATGTAGAAAAATTCAAATCTCAAAACCCACAGTATCATTTTGATTTTTTTGCCAAAAAAGATAATTATAAATTTGCTGTTGAGATTAAAAAATACAAAAGCTACAAAACTTTACCTGAAGCAGAAGTTGATAAATTAGTAAAACAGTTTGAAAATGTCTTTGAAACAATGGTTCCCATATTATTCATGGACACTTCTCTTTTAACCGAAAAAAGTAAAGATAGACTAATAAGGGAAAAAGTCATAATTCTTGATATAAAAAATATTACAAAGATGCTAAACAAAAGAGATATGATAATGGAAATACTAAAAAACTAAAAAATTCGCTAGCATAAGCTAACGAATTTTTTTAATTTATATTTTTTTATATAAAGAATATCCTTTTATTACTCTTGACCTTATTTTCCTTCAGAAGCGTCATGAGAATTTTTATCCTTACTCAGTTCAGATTTAGTAATATGAGTACCCTTCTTACTATCATCATTTTCATTTTGAATATCCATAAGTATTGAAGTCATATCTTCAAGCTTGTCTAAATACTCTTTTAGTTTATTTTGAGTAACAATTGGAAAAGCACCCAACCCTTCTTCAATATAATTATCAAACATTTCTTTATTATTATTAACTAAATCCAATATAGCCTTAGCTTTTTGCTTATAAATTGGAGAGTCCACTAAATTTTTATAAGCATCGCATAAGTTATCAATATAGAATTTATAAAAATCAGAGAAATTTTCAAGTCCTTTTTCTTCTTCTAATCTATCAAAATAAGAATTTTGAGCATCAATAGCAGCTTGTCTAGAAGCTTTAGATAGATACAAATTAAAATCAAATATCTTTAATGAAAGGCTTAGATAATTTTCGAATAATTGTCTGTTTCTTTTCTTTTCTTCTTGACTGATTCCAACACTTGGAATTTCATCAAGTTTATCTAAGATAGATTTATAAAATTTTTCTATTTGATCTGTCATAAGTTCTGGCTCCTTATCAAGAGCTTTTTGATAAAATTCCATAGATTTTTTTGTGCTGTTAATAAATGGATTTATAAAGGTATCTACAGGAAAATTAGCCATAATTTCAAAGAAATTAATAGGTAAATATTTTTCAACATTATTTTTAGACAACTCAACAAGTTGGTCATTGAAAATCCTGTATAAATCTATTAGATTATCACCTGCTTTGGATAGATCACCATTAGTAAATAAATCTCCATAAGCTTTAAATATTTTATCCAAAATATTAAGATTAGCCTTATATGTTTCCATGGCTTTATCAAATCCTGGAAACTTATTGAATGCTTCTTTGTAATATTTGCTAAAATAATCTTGCATCCTCAGATATTCTTTAAAAAAATCTTCGGGATTTTGATAAAAATTAAAATCATTAAAATTCTTAAAAAAATCCATTCCATTAAAATTAAAATTGAAGTTTTTTGCTATATTTTCATAAACTTTCCTTTGTTCTTCCATCATATTTTTTTGCATTTCCAATAAATTTTCAAAGTAGTTCATTCTATTACCTCATTTCTTTTTTTCTTCTTGAAACAACACTTATACACCCCTGGTGTATAGAAAATTAACTTCCATTTTATTTTATCTAATTTAACATTAGCATTTAATAAAAATTATGTCAAATACTCAAACCCCTGATTTAATCTAATTTACCTACTTTTTAAATAAATTTTACCAAGAATTAATCCTTAAATTTATTTGTTTTAAAAAAATTAAAAATACAAATAAAACACATATGAATATAAATATCTTATGTATATATTATTATACCCTCTATATAAGTGGATATTCAATTAACATAATAAAAAAAATAACCTTAAATATATTTATAATAAACATATCAGGATATTTATTACTTTTAGAAAATTAAATTTACTTTTATAATAAATTGTGATAATTTTTCACAAAATTGGGCCATTCCTTTATAAAAGTCTGTGGATATGCTATAATTTAAATATGTAATGAATGATTAAGGAGTATGGGAGGATACATAATGGATAAAAATTTTACATTCGATGATTTTATTTTTAAAGGCGACGAACTAAAAGGTATGACCAGAGCCGGCAAAGATAAAGTTAAAGCACAAGGTATAAAAGAAATTATCATACCTACTGAAAGTCCTGATGGTGTTCCTGTAAGAGTTATAGGAGAACAATGTTTCTACAGAAGAAAATTTGAATCAATTGTTATTCCAGAAACAGTTGAAGTAATTAAGTATGATGCTTTTGGCGTAAATGCATTAACAGAAGTTATCATACCAGATTCAGTAAAAGAAATTTATGGATTTGCATTCTACAGAAATAAAATTACTGATATTAAATTACCAAAGAACTTAGTTTACATTGGACCATCTGCTTTCGCATTAAACCAAATCGGGGAAATTAATTTACCTGATACTGTTGAAGTTATAGAAACATCTGCTTTCTATAAGAATAATTTAACAAGCATTAAAATTCCAAAAAATATCAAAAAAATTGATATGTTTGCTTTCAATAAAAATGGAATTATGGAAGTTGAAGTACCTAATTCAATAGAAACTTTACACGAAAACGCATTTGATTTCACAACAAATGTAAAAAGAATCTAATTACAAACATCGATTAACCTAATTAATAGCTGGTATAAACCAGCTATTTTTTTGCAAAAAAATATGCTAACAGATGATTTGACCTAAAAATATGTTACTGATAAAAAATAAATAAAAAAATACCAGAGTATCATCCTAGAAACTCCGGTATAAGGTTTAACTCAATATTGCAACCACAATATTTTATTCCCTTAGCTTTAATTAAAATCTAATTGATTAAATATCGCTTTTTTCAAAATTGGATAAACAATATCAGCAAGAACTGCACCACCAATACCTTGTAATAAATTAGGCATAAAACTTGCAATTGCTGTTGGAAAATTATAAAGTATTAATCCTTCTGCTAGTAGATATCCAATTGCCATTACTATACCACCTGCTAAACCACAGATAATAAAACTTAGTGATGTTTTTTCCTTAAGAAGTCCTGCTATGTATCCTTCCAGTCCTTTCACAACTAAGGTAATAGGAGCATAATAACCATAACCAGAAATTAAATCAGCAAGTGCTGAACCTATTCCACCTACAATTCCTCCCGCTGTTCTACCCATAAGTAATGCACAAGCTATAACAATTGTATCCCCAACATTTACATATCCTTTTGTTGCAGGAATTGGTATTTGAATTGCCATAGTCGCAACAGTTGTTAAAGCAATAAACATTGCAATAATAGTTAATTTTTTTGTTGAAATATTCTTCATAATCTCACCCCCTCCTTAATACTATATCAAATTTTTACATAAATTAATATAGTAAAACTATATAATATTTAATCTTTTGCTTAGTTTTTTAAAATATTTATTGTGACAAACTTATTAATAACTTTTTTATATTTTATGATTCCCACTTGGAAACATTATAAAATAGCCATTATTTTTAAAACTTTAAATAAAAACTTATTTTATTAGTATTTATTAAAATAAAATTTTTGATTATTGCTTAATAAAATAACAGATCAAATTGATTGTAAAATCAATTAACAAAAAAATTTATAAATATTATTTTTCCTTTCAAGCTTTATTAAAAAAGACTCAAGAAATTTTATTTCTTAAGTCTTTTACCTCATGAAAAAATTTTTTCAATTACTTGAGATATATGCCCTACCTTTATAAGTTTTATACCTTTAAACTTATCTTCATTTATAGACTTTATATCTGCAATATAGGCTTCTTTAAAGCCCATCCTTTCAGCTTCTTTTATTCTTAACTCCAAGCTTGGTATATTTTTTAGTTCCCCTGTCAATCCAACATCAGCAATAAAAACCTTGTTATTAATTATTGGCTTGTTTAAATTAGAAGATACAATGCTCATCATAATCGAAAGATTTGATGCTGAATCTCTTAATTTAATATTGCCATTGGTCTTTATTACTACATTTTTATCCATAAGCCTTATATTTGCTCTCTCTTCTAAAATAGAAATTAAAGTATTTAGATGCTCTCTTTTTATACACTCACCCACTCTTGATGGATAAGGCATAAATGACTTGCTCGTTAAGGCTTCAGTTTCTAGAATTATAGGTCTTGTTCCCTCTCTTATAACTGAAAGGGATGAACCTGGCGGGGAATTATCCTCTTGTCTTAAAGTACAAAAATACAGTGATGGATTATCAAGAGATTTTATGCCGGATTCTGTCATGGTAAAAAATCCCATCTCTCCAGTAGAACCATATCTATTTTTTGTTGCCATTAAAGACCTCAGCTCTTCTGATGATTCACCTTCAATTACAAGAACTGTATCTACTAAATGTTCAAGACTTCTTACTCCAGCAAGTTCATCATCTTTTGTCATCTGTCCCACCATAAAAACAAATCTTGGTCTTTTAGAATTTTTTGCAATATCCACCATTTTATATGCACATTCCATGGTTTGCGTTGGAGTCCCTGGTCTTGAATTAAATTCTTTTAAAACAAAAGTCTGAATTGAATCAATAATTATAAAATCAGGATCGACTGTTTTTATCTGTTCCAAAACATCATCCAAAAAAGTTGTGGAACTGACCCAAATATTTTCTGAAAGCTTATCTAATATCCTTGTAGCTCTTCTTTTTATTTGTGATTGAGATTCTTCTCCACTTGCATATAAGACAACAAAACCCTTTTTGGCTAAATCATTAGCTACTTGTAAAAGTAAAGTGGATTTTCCTGCTCCAGGTTTTGCTGTCAATATACTTACAGAATCTCTAACAATACCTCCGCCCATAACTCTGTTAAATTCCATGATATCAGTCATAACTCTTGAAGATTCTTTAGAATCAACATTTTTTAAGATAACAGCATCTTTATTTTGACTGTGTGATTTTTCAGAATTATTATTTTCATCAAACTCTTCTAAAGTATTCCATTTGTTGCAGTGGGGACATTTTCCAAAATATCCCTGGGATATATATCCACAATTACTGCACTTGTATGCTATTTTCTTTTTCATCTTTCTTATCTTTTTTTAAATCTTCTAATTCTTCTACATTTTCTATTATGAGTTTATTTTTGAAATCAATATTAATTAAGCTACCCTCTTTAATTTTTCCATCCAAATATCTATCTGCAATTTCATCTTCCAAAAGATTTCTTATTGTTCTTTGTAAGGGTCTTGCTCCATATTTTTTGTCATATCCTTTTTCCACAATATGATTAATAAGCTTATCGGTAAATGTTGCCTTAATGCCCATCGTTTCAAGTCTAAGATTTAAGTCTTCTAATTGTAAGCCTACAATATTTTTAATTTCTTTTTTGCTCAATTCCTTAAATACAACAGTTTCATCTATCCTATTTAAAAATTCAGGTCTGAATGTGTTTTTTAATTCCCTTGAAATGATATCCTTCATTTTTTGATACTCATTTTTCTTTTCTTCTTCTTTGTTTACAGAAAATCCCAAAGTATTATTTTTAACTAAGCTATTCGCACCAACATTAGATGTCATAACTATTACTGTATCTTTAAAATTAACAGTTCGTCCTTGGGCATCAGTTAATCTTCCTTCATCTAAAATTTGAAGTAAAATATTAAACACATCTGGGTGAGCCTTTTCTATTTCATCAAATAAAATTACACTATATGGCTTTGTTCTTACTGCTTCTGTCAACTGTCCACCTTCATCATAACCAACATATCCCGGAGGTGAACCTACTAATCTTGAAACTGTGTACTTTTCCATATATTCACTCATATCAATTCTTATCATATTTTCGGGACTTCCAAATAATTCTTCAGCTAGAGTTTTTGTTAAAAAAGTTTTACCAACACCTGTTGGTCCTACAAATATAAAAGAACCTATGGGCTTATTGGGGGTTTTTAAACCAATTCTCGCCCTTTTTACTGCCCTAGCCAAAACATCAATGGCTTGGTCTTGACCCTTAACTTTTTTCTTCAAATCTTCATCGAGGGTCTTTAATCTTTCAGTTTCCTTTTCAGTTAAATTTGTAACAGGAACCTTTGACCATTCAGAAACAATATTTGCAATTAAATCTACTTCAACTCTTTTTTTAGATTCTTCCTTTTTGAAATCTTCAAGAGCTTCTTTATATTCTCTTTCTATAACTTTTTCTTTATCTCGTAAAGATGCGGCAAGCTCAAAATCTTGATTTCTAACAGCCATATTTTTATCGTCTTCGACTTTTTTTAATTCTTCCTTGTACTTCTTTTCAAAATCAGGAGTCTTATAACTTTCAATCTTTAATTTTGAAGCAGCTTCATCAATTAAATCTATTGCCTTGTCAGGTAAAAATCTGTCATTTAGATACCTATCAGATAATTTTACAGCAGCACTTACTGCATCTTCACCAATAGTTACATTGTGATGATCTTCATACTTATCTTTTATTCCCATAAGAATTTTGATGGAGTCTTCTACATTTGGTTCTTCTACAGTAATTGGCATCAGTCTTCTTTCAAAAGCTGGATCTTTTTCAATATGTTTTCTGTATTCAGAAATAGTTGTAGCACCAATAATTTGAATTACTCCTCTTGTAAGCATTGGTTTTAAAATATTTGAAGCATCCATAGCTCCTTCTGCTGCACCTGCACCAATTATTACGTGCATTTCATCGATAAATAAAATTATATTTTTATTATTTTCAGCTTCCTTGACTACATTTTTTAGTCTTTCTTCAAAATCTCCCCTATATTTTGATCCTGCGATTAATGCAGAAACATCAAGAGTCATAATTTTCTTATCTGCCATAATTTGAGGCACATCTCCCTTAAAAATTTTAAGGGCAAGCCCTTCTGCTATAGCAGTTTTACCAACACCCGGCTCACCTATCAAGACAGGATTATTTTTTGTTCTTCTTGATAAAACTTGAATAACTCTTTTTATTTCTTTTTCTCTACCAATTATGGGGTCAATTTTCCCCTCTTGGGCTTTTTTACTTAAATCTATTGTAAATTTATTTAAACTTTCTTGAGATGGATTTTCTTCATTTTCCTCTTCATACTCATCTAAGTTATTTAAAATATCATTTTCTAAATTAATAATATCTATGCCTAATCTTTTTAGAACAAGAATAGCAACGCCTTGCCCCTCTCTTAATATACCGAGAAGCAAGTGTTCAGTTCCAACATATCTATTTCCTAATTCTTTTGCTACATCAAAAGAAAGTTCAAAAATTCTTTTAGTTCTTGGCGTATATGAAACAGAGGCAACTGTAGGTCCTTGACCAGTAGCTACAATATCAAGAGTAGCTTTTTTTGCCTTTTGGTAATCTATTCCCAATTTATCTAAAATTTGTGCTCCAGTATCTGTCCCTTCTTTTATTATTCCTAAAAGAATGTGTTCAGAGCCTATATATGAATGTCTTTCATCTCTTGCTTCCGCTTGAGCAAATAAGATAGCCTTCTGAGCTTTTTCTGAAAATCTTCCGAACATACTCATTAAAAAACCTCCCTTATCAAAGCCCTAGATTTATTAGCCCTCAAAATATCTCTGGACTTTAAATCTAAAATTGAGCCTCTTTCATTTTGCAAATATCCATTTTTTAGCTTATTAGCCTCATCATAAAAATCAAAATTACGTTTAGCCTTTAAAATGGATAAATTTAATCCTAAATCTATATTTGACATGCAGTTAAGCATTTCATCTTCAGATAAAATCCTTGCATTTTTTAAAATTCCCAAAGATCTGTTTACCATATCCTCTAAAGTGATTATGGAATCAAGATATAATTTCTTTTCCGCCTCTTTTTCCATAACAATAATTTCTTTAACAATAGTTTTCATTTTTTTTATATAAGCTTCTTCGCTATAACCAATAGTAGATTCAAAGAATAAATTAAATATATTTCCTAAACTCTTACCACTTTTATCCTTATAAGAATCAAGACTATAACCAAGCCTTAACAGTGATCTTGAAACATTTTCAATTCCGTAAAAATTTAAGGCAGGTAAATGTAATTTATAGTTTATAAGAAGACCTGTTCCTGCATTAATAGGTCTTGTGGTCAAATAACCAAATTCACTATCAAAGGCAAAAGCAACATCCTTATCAAGACTTTCTTCAATTTCCAAAACCTCATTAAACATGTCCTCAATTTTTTCATCTCGTGAAGATTTTCTGATCACCAAATGATTGGACTCATTCAAAAGAATATCAGGACTATCTTTTCTCACATAATAAGAGGAAATATTACTTTCCATAAATGGAGCCTTTAAAATACCTCTTTCAATATATTGAAGTTTTTCTAAAGCTTGAAATTTTAAAACATCTTTTTTTTCATAAGCTAAATCTAAAATCTTTGGTTCTAAAATTTTAATAACATCTAAAGCATCAACATCATTTAATTTAGGCATAAAATTAATGCCTTGTAAATTTCTTAAAAGCTTAACTGAAGATTTTAATAAAACTGTCATAGCTTCTCCTTCAAAGCCTTAATCTCATCTCTTATATGAGCCGCTTCTTCGTATTCTTCTAAACTAACTGCACTTTGAAGTTTATCTTGTAATTCTCTCAAATCTCTAGCCATAACAATATTTGTATCAGCATTCTTTGGAATTTTACCAACATGAATAGGCTTTGGATTAACAGTGTGCAAATAATTTTTAAGTTCATTTTTAAAAATACTATAACAATTACTGCATCCAACTTTTCCCGTATTTTTAAAATCGCTAAGACTCGTTCCACATTGAGGACATATTAAAGAAGCCTCTTCACTGTTACTATCATCAGAAGTGAAAGCAAAAATATTTTTGAGAAAATCTTCAATTTGCGGCAAAAAACTTTGAGAATTGGTTAAATCCAACTTCATCTTCTGTTCTGCACAAACTTGACATAAATGTATTTCTTCAATTTTGTTATCATGAATCATTGTATAAGAAATAACAGATTCTCTTTTTTTGCAATTATCACATATCATCTCTTTCACCCCTTAAGAAAATATAACTAAGAGAATATTTTTTAAAATATTTGCTCTCAAAATGTTTCTATTATCACTCAAAGATAAAGACCTATCAGAAAGACTAACCCTTATTAGCTCAGCCTCTCTTGAAGAAATAAAATCTCTTCTTCTCAACTCTTTAATTAAAAGATCAGCCTTATCCTTAGTTATAGAATCTCCAATGAAATCTCTAAATAAGTCTAAAGATTTTTCGTGGTCTTGAAACTCAACTTTAACAATTCTTATAAATCCCCCGCCACCACGTCTAGATTCAACATAATAACCCTTGTAGGGAGTAAATCTAGTAGTTAAAACATAATTAATTTGACTTGGGGCACAATTAAAATGATCCGAAATTTTTGATCTTTGAATCTCAAGAGCACCGTTAGCTTCCTCAATTAATTCATTTAAAAATTCCTCAATAGAATTAGATAACTTTGCCAAGAAATCACTCCTTTAGATTTTACCATCTTTGACATTTACATTAAAAAATAAACAAATCTCAATTTACATATTCATTATACAATTAATGTTTGTAAAAGTAAAGCTTTTAAACTTTAGGGGCTTTTTAAGTTTATTTTTAATCAAATATTTTATCAAAGAAAAAAGGTCCGAGATTTTCGGACCCTTAAAGTTTTAAATTTTTATTCTTTTTCTTTATCTGCTTTTGCTTTTTCTATAACTTTTTGAGAAATATTTGCTGGTACTTCTTCGTATCTTACAAATTCCATATTGAAATTTCCACGTCCTTGAGTCATTGCTCTTAAGTCTATTGAATATTCAAACATTTCTGATTGTGGTGCTTCAGCAATTAAAAGTTGACTGCCATCTCTTTGTTGGTCCATTCCTAAAATTCTTCCACGTCTTTTATTCATATCTCCCATTACATCTCCTAAATATGAATCTGGGATTGATACTTCTACTTTCATGATTGGTTCAAGTAGGACTGGGTTTGCTTCTTCCATACCTTTTTTAAAGGCAATAGAAGCTGCTATTTTAAATGACATTTCATTAGAGTCTACATCATGGTATGATCCATCATAAAGAACTGCCTTGAAGTTTGTTACAGGATATCCTGCTAAAACTCCATGTTCTTTTGCTTCTATTATTCCCTTTTCTACAGCTGGAAAATAATTCTTTGGAACTGAACCGCCAAATACTTCTTCATCAAATACAAAATCTTCTTGACATGGTTCAAATCTTACCCAAACATCTCCATATTGACCAGCTCCTCCTGATTGTTTCTTGTGTTTACCTTGTACTGAAGCTGTCTTTTTAATTGTTTCTCTATAGGGAATGATAAAGGGAACTTTTACAACTTCTACACCAAACATATTTTTTAATTTTTCAAGAATAACATCAAGTTGAACTTGTCCTAGTCCACCTATTGTTAATTGTTTTGTTTCAGCATTTCTTTCGATTACAAAGGATGGATCTTCTTCACGAAGTTTTCTTAAAGATGTTGAAAGTTTTTCTTCATCTCCCTTTGTTTTTGCTTCAATTGCATAGAATAATACTGGTTGTGGATATTTAATTCTCTTATACTTAACTATATGGTCTTTTGTGCAAAGAGTATCGCCTGTGCCTGTTACGGCAAGTTTTGTTGTAGCTCCAATATCTCCTGCACAAATTTCTTCTACTTCAATTTGATTCTTACCACGGATTACATAAACTCCGCCTAATTTTTCAGCTTCTTCTTTGCTTGAATTATAAAGTGGTGTATCTTTTTTTAGCTTTCCGCTAATTACTTTAAAGATTGAAATTTTTCCAACAAAGGGGTCAGTTATTGTTTTGAAAACAACTGCTGCAAAGGGGTCTTTTTCAGAAATTTCTCTCTCTTCTCCTTCTTCATATCTGAAACCTGTGTGGGCTCTTTTATCATTTGGTGCTGGCATATAATTTACAATTGTGTTTAAAAGTATATCTATACCTATACCTTTTTCACCACTGCCTACAAGTAAAGGTACTGCATCACCTTCTAATAGGGCTGTTGTAACTCCTCTTAATAAATCTTCACGAGTGAATTTTTCTCCGTTGAAATATTTTTCCATCAAAATTTCATCAGAACCTGCAACTACTTCTGCAATTTCTTCATACATTCTTTCAGTTGCCTTAACTTGATCGTGATTAAGTTCTGTTTCTTTTGGAGCTGCATTTTCATATTTAAAACCTTTTTGGTAGATTACATCTGTAACTCCAACAAAGTTTTCCCCTTCTCCAATGGGAACGGAAAATGGAATAACTTTTTTACCAAAAGATTCTTCCAATTCTTCCATAAGTTTTCTGAAATTAACATTTTCTCCATCTATTTTATTTATAAAAATAATTCTTGGTAATCCAATATTTTCAGCATATTTCCATGCTCTTTCTGTTCCTACTTCTATACCTGAAGTGGCATCAATTACTAGAAGAGCAGCTTCTGATGCTCTTAATGCTCCAATAACTTCACCTGAAAAATCCATATATCCAGGAGTATCTATAATATTAACTTTAAAATTTCTCCATTCAACAGGAATAATAGATGTTCCAATTGAAGTACCTCTTTCCATTTCTTCTTTTGAAAAATCTGAAAGAGTATTTTTGTCAGTTACATTACCTAATCTCTTTGTAGCTCCTGATTGAAACAGCATTGATTCTGTTAAATTTGTTTTGCCGCTTCCTGAATGACCTACAAGTGCTAAATTTCTTACATTTTCCGTTTTATAAACTTTCATAGCCTTCCTCCTATATGTAAATTTGAAAGCGTTTTATTAATTATAACATAAATTCAAAATTTTGAACAGTTGCTAAAATAGATAAGCTATTGTAATATATGTATGAAAATATTTCTTAAGGATAATTTATGGAAAACATATTTAAAAATATAAAAAATATAATAATCTTTGTTCTTGTTGTTGTTTTGGGCTTGGTCCTATATAATGTAAAATCTAATGACAATAATTTTGATGAAAATGAAAACTATCTTGCCACGTCAGAGGATTCAGATTTTTCCAATAAAGACAAAGATGAAGACGAAAACGAAGAAATCTATGTACATATTTCAGGTGCTGTTAATAAACCTGGTCTTATTAAACTAAAAAATGGAGATAGACTAGTTGATGCAATATCCCTTGCCGGCGGTGCAAGAGATGATGCCGACCTTGATTCATGTAATCTTGCAAAAAAACTTTCCGATGAAGATAAAATCTATATAAAAACTTTTGATGAAAGTGCAGAGAAAAATTTTAATGCGGATTATTCAACAGATAAGGCAATAAGTTATAATAATCTTATAAATTTAAACTCTGCAAGTAAAGATGAACTTATGAAAATTCCTGGAGTTGGGTCAAAAACTGCCGACAAAATAATTGATTATAGGGAAAAATTTCAGTTTAAAAGTGTAGAAGATTTAAAAAATGTTGATGGAATTGGTGATAAAAAGTTTGAAAAACTTAAAGATTATCTGTGTGTAAATTAAATTTTAAAAGCTCAGTTAGAAGTCAACTTCCAACTGAGCCTCTTTATTTAATATCTATATCTGGCGGTTTATCTATTTCTTTTGAAATGGGAGAACCGTTTTTCTTTCTCTGTCTAACACATTCTGTTAATAGATATTCTATCTGACCGTTAATGCTCCTAAAATCATCTTCCGCCCAACTTGCTATTGCATTATAAAGTTCTTCAGATACCCTTAAGGGAATTTGCTTTTTTGCCATTAGTACAAACTTCCTGAATTAACTACAGGAGAAACTTCATTGTTACTACATAATACTACCAAAAGATTTGAAACCATGGCAGCTTTCCTTTCTTCATCAAGATCAACAATATCTTCTGTACTCAATTTATCAAGAGCCATTTTTACCATATCTACTGCTCCATCTACTATCATGGTTCTTGCATCTACAGTAGCGGAAGCTTGTTGCCTCCTAAGCATTGATTGAGCAATTTCCGGAGCATAGGCAAGATAAGTTATTCTTGCATCTATAATTTCTAAACCTGCAAATTCTACCCTATTTTGTATTTCTTCTTTAATTCTTTTAGCAACAACTCTACTTGAACCTCTTAAACTTCCATCATCTGGAACTCCATCCCCGGTAGTGTCTACATTTTGTGCAACGTCATAAGGATAAATTCTAACTATATCTCTCAAAGCCGCATCGCATTGAAGAGATAAATATTCCTTATAATTATCTACGTTGAATACTGCACTTGCAGTATCAACTACCTTCCACATAACAGCTATTCCAATTTCAACAGGATTTCCTAAAACATCATTTACTTTTTGACGTGAATTACTAAGAGTCATTACTTTCAAGGAAATTTTTTTATTAACCGGTTGGGCATATGGAATTGAATTTGTTAAAATTTGTAAATTTTTACTTTCTTTATCAACATCTGCACTTTGACCTAATTTTGTCTTTGCAGCAGGATTTACTGAAACTACAAATGGATTGACATAATAAAATCCATTTGACTTTATAGAACCGATATATTTACCAAACAAAGTTAAAACTATGGCTTCTTGTGGACCTACCATCTTAAATCCTGCATAATTTATTAATGATAAAATTGAAATAAAAACAAATAAAATCATTAAAACATATTTTTCTTTTGTTGCTAAATAAATTATCATTCCTGTCGAAAATATTGTAGCTAATAAATTGAAAAGCAAAAGTAAAAAACCATTACTTTTTCTTTTCAAAATTTTTTCTTTCATAAAAATCACCCCATATTTTTGATATCATAATGATATCATTTTTATATGAGCTGGTCAATAGAAATTTATTAAATTTTTAATTTTTTATATGGCAAAATTTCCATTTTCAAAAATTTTTACAATGGTTCCGTCCCATCTTTGACCGGTTATTTGTGTGCTTTCATCTCCTACCATAAAATCAACATGGACAATTGAATCATTTATGCCATATTTATCATAATCTTTTTCGTCAATATTTTCTCCACCCTTAAGGCAAGTTGGATATGCCTTGCCCAAGGCAAAATGGCATGAGGCATTTTCATCGTAGAGGGTATTAAAAAATAAAATATTTCTCTTAGATATTGGAGAGTCATATGGAACTAGGGCAACTTCTCCTAATCTATCAGAATCTTTTGCACTGCTAAGAATATTTTTTAATTCATCAAGTCCAACTTCAGCATCAAAATCAATAACTTTACCGTCTTTAAATTTTAAATAAAACTTATCAACTATAACGCCACTGTGATTTAGAGGTTTAGTGTTATATACTATGCCATTTACTCCATACTTATGAGGTAGAGAAAAAACTTCTTCACTTGGCACATTGGCTACAAAATCTTCTCCAAAAGAATTTTTTTCCTCTGATCCTACAAAGATATAGCCCTTGGGCAGTTCAACAATTAAGTCTGTACCTTTTTTTGATTTATAATGAAGGTATCTAAAATTATTTTTATTTAAAAACTCAGCATATTTCTCCAAATTTTCTATATGTTTATTCATAGACTCAACTGGGTCATCATCAAATAATCTCACTGTATAAAATATTTCTTCCCATAATTTTAATTTTGCCTCATCCTCGTCTAAGTCAGGAAAAACTTTTGCTGCCCAAGCCTTTGTAGCAGCCCCTATTACACACCATGAAGTATAATTTGACATTAATTTTTCGGAAAAATCTTTGAAGGCAATCCCATTTGCAACATTTGCTGCTTTAATCTTTGAAGAATCAATCCCTTTAAAAAGTTCAGGATTGCCCCCAGTAATAGATAAATATTTTGCTTTTTTATTTATAAAATAATTTTCTTTTTCTATTAAAAATTCAGGAACTTGACTTAAAGTTTCCTCACTTTCATAAGTATATTTTAGCTTGGTAATATTTTCATCACTATAATCTACTTGAACTTTTTTAGCACCTTCTTCATAAGCCTTCTTTACAAGATTTTCAGTAAGCAAAGATGCTTCTATAGGGCTTCTTATCACAAGAATATCTCCAGCTTTTATCTTTAAAGCACATTTAATCACTAAATCTGCATATTTATCAAACATTTTTTCTAAATTCATCATTTCACCTCTAAATTATTATAACAAAAAAGCTTCAAAATATAGCGCTTAGACCATAAATTTGAAGCTTTTACTAATCTTTAAATAAAATCTTATAGTTCTTTACTATAATTATTTCAATTTGAAGTTAATATATAACTAATCTACTTTATTTTCATTGTATTTTAATTTGAAAAAATCTAGCAAAATTAAAATTATAGAAACCAAAGGAACGGAAACCACCATTCCCCAAATGCCAAATATTCCTCCTCCAATTATTATAGAAATTAAAACTGCTAAAGGATTTAAACCTGTTGAATCTCCTATAAGTTTTGGAGCTAATATATTATTTTCTGCCCACTGTATAATGATGAATAAAATTGAAACCCAAAGAGCCTTTAAAGGTGCATCCATAAATGCAAATAGGACAGCAGGCACAAATCCTAAAAATGGACCTATATAGGGAATAATATCTGCTATACAAGTTATCATTCCAATTACTATGGCAAAATCAACTCTTAAAATCAATAGATATATCATAGTCAAAAATCCAACAAATAATGCAAGCAAGAGCCTTCCCCTAATAAATTGTTGCAAAGATGTATTGATTCTTACTGCCAAATAATTAACATCTTCACGATATTTATTGGGAATAGATTTTTTAAAAGATTTTAAATACTTTTCTTTTCCGATAGAAAAATAAAAGGAGAAAATTAAAACCAAAACTATTTTTAATGTTGATGTAACAAGACCATATAATTTTACAACTACGCTTCTTAAAGAATCTAAGGCAGATTTTTGCACATTGTCTAGGATATTTGTTATTGCATTAGAAAAAGAGTTGAACATATTTGTCAAAGGATCTTGCGAATTTGTCACAAGCTTTGCAGATTTACTCACACCATCAGTAGTGCCACTAAGCATATTTAAAAATGATGGTGGTAAATTTATATTGTAGTCTTCAGCAAGCTTATAAAAAAACTTAGTCAATACTCTAGACATTGAGTCTATCATTGGTGGCAGAGATGCCAACAAATTTGTAATTTCTGTTATAGTTTTAGGTATAACTGTTACCAATAGTATTGCAAAAACTATTAATGTTGTTATATATACAATAATTACTCCAAAGGGTCTTTTTATGCCCTTTCTTTCTAAAAAATTTACTATAGGGTCAATAACATAGGCAAAAATTATTCCTATTATGAGAGACCAAAGGGTATAGCCTAATATTGTATATTTTTCAAAAATTATAGTTACTAAATACAAGATGACTATAGCTATAAATATTTTTATAATAAGCTTTAAATCTATTTTTATTCTCTTATCACCCTCAATAAATCTATTTCCAATATTTATTAGATAATAAATCATCAGCGACAAAAGTAAAATAGAAAGAGTAACTATAGCATAGACAACAAATCTTCCTGTATTTCCTGAAATTTGTTCTATCATTAAACCACCACTTTAAATTTATTAACAGCTTCTTTTATAATTTCAAAGACATAATCCACTTCATCCTTAGTATTATTATAATTAATAGTAAGTCTTAAAGGATTATTTGCCTCTTCTTGGGATTTTCCCATAGCCAAAAGTACATGGGAGGGTTTCAAAGAACCTGCAGTACACGCAGAACCTTGAGAAGCGCAAATACCATGCAGGTCAAGAAATGGTAAAAGAACTTGTTTTTGTAAGTTAGAAAAAGAAATATTAATATTTCCACAAAGCCTATTTTGACGAGAACCATTTAATTTAACTCCCGGAAGGCTCAAAAGTTTTTCTATAAAATAATCTCTTAATTTTTCTGTATATTTTTTTCTCTCTTCCAAGTTGTTTACTGCGTCTTTTACTGCTAAACCAAGTCCTACAATAGAAGCTACATTTTCTGTCGATGCTCTTTTTCTTCTTTCTTGCTCACCACCATGGATAAAAGATGATATTTCAAAACCATCTCTAACATATAAAATACCAACTCCCTTGGGAGCTCCAATTTTATGACCTGAAAAACTCATCATATCAATATTTTTATCTGATAAGTCAATTTCTAATGAGCCAAGAGCCTGAACAGCATCCACATGAATAGGCACACCTTTATCATTACATATTTTTATAATTTCATCAACAGGTTCAATAGTCCCAACTTCATTATTTGCATACATTATTGAAACAAGATTTGTATCTTCTGTTATTTTTTCTTGTAATTCTTCTAAATTTACAAAACCTTCCCCGTCAACAGAAATATAATCAACTTTATTTCCCCACGATTCAATGAATTTGCAGGAATTAATTATTGCTTCATGCTCAATTTTTGAAGTTATTATATGATTTATTTTATTATTTTTTAAACTTCCCTTTAAAGCCCAATTATCAGATTCAGAACCTCCAGACGTGAAGTATATTTCCTTTGACTGAACTTTTAAAGCTTTAGCTATTATTTCCCTTGAATTTTCAATTGCCGCCTTTGATTTTTGTCCTAGGGAATAAATGCTTGAAGCATTGCCATAATTTTCCTTTAAATAGGGAAGCATTGCGTCAAGCACTTTATCTTTTATCTTAGTTGTAGCGGCATTATCCATATAAATAATAATAATCGCCTCACATATCAGCTAGAGTTAAGGAATCCATGACTTCTTCCATTCTGCTCTGTAATTCTTTCAATATGTCCTTTGTTGGACAACCATTAATTTTTGCACATTCCAATCTTTTATTTGTATCACAACAAGAAAGTTTTATATCACCTTCGAGCGCATTAATTATATCTCCTATATGAATTTCATTAGGAGCTTTGGCAAGCTCATAGCCTCCTCCTGCTCCTCTTACAGAAATAACTAAACCTCTCTTTTTAAGAAGGGCAAATAACTGCTCCAAATATGCTTCCGATAAATTTTCAATATCTGCAATATCTTTTAAGGACATTGGACCCTTGCCAGAATTTTGACTCAATCTATACATAGCCATAAGTCCATATCTGCCTTTAGTTGATAGTTTCATTTTTCCCTCCTCAAGGTGTAAAACTACCTTCCCTCTTGTCATTTTCTAAAATATCTTTTAAAGTGTACCAAGAAAGCACTGCACATTTAACTCTTGCTGGCATATTCCTTATATTTATAAAGGCTATGCCATCTCCCAAATCTTCGAGTTCTTCCTCATCTCTAAGTTGTCCTTTTATCATGCCAATAAATTTTTTACTAAGTTCTATGGCTTCTTCAACCTTTAGACCCTTAACTGTATCACACATAATAGAAGTTGATGCTTGTGAAATTGCACACCCTTGACCTGTATATGAAATATCTTTAATTATTCCATCTTCGACATCTAATTGTAAAGTTATTTCATCACCACAGCTAGGATTATGTCCAAGTTCTTTATGAGTTGCATGATCTAAATCTCTTCTGTTTCTCTTATTTTTTGATTGTTCGAGAACCATTTGAGTATAAATTTGATTAAGATTCAATTCCCAACATCCTCCTTACGTCTTCTAAATGTTCAATAAAATAATCTACTTCTTCAACTGTATTATAAATTGCAAATGATGCCCTTACTGAAAAATTGCATCCTAAAAATCTATGCAACACTTGGGCACAGTGATGACCACTTCTTACTGCAATTCCATAGTTATCTAAGATAGATGCCACATCATGAGGGTGAGCTTGTTTGAAATTAAAAGATATAACAGGAGCTCTATTTTCATCAGGTGTAGTATATACATCTAGATAATCAAGTTTTGAAATTTTTTCGTAACAATATTTTGTTAAATATTTTTCGTATTCATCAATTTTTTCAAGACCAATGCTTTCTACATAATTTATTGCAGATGCTAAAGAAACTGCTCCCTCAACATTTTGAGTTCCAGCTTCAAACCTTTGTGGCGATTTCAAAAATGTTGATTTATCTTCATAAACATACTCAATCATATCTCCGCCACTAAGGAAAGGACTAAGAGAATTTAAAAGTTCTTCTTTACCATATAATACACCTATGCCTGTAGCAGAATACATTTTATGACCTGAAAAAGCAAGAAAATCACAATCCAAATCACAGACATCAATTTTGTGATGAGGCACATATTGAGCTCCATCAGAAATAATTACAGCATCTGAATTTTTTCTAACATATTTTATTATTTTTTTTGCATCAGGTACAGTACCTAATACATTTGAAGCAAGAGTGCAAGAAAATATTTTGGTATTTTTATTAACCTTATTTTCAATTTCTTCAAAAGGAATTTGCCCATCTTTATCAACGTAAAGATATTTTAAAATTGCTCCAGTCTTTTTAGCGACCATTTGCCAGGGTACTAAATTTGAGTGATGTTCCATAATAGAAATTAAAATTTCATCACCTTTTTTTAAATTATTAAGCCCATAAGAATAAGCTAATAAATTTAAGGCTTCTGTTGCATTTCTTACAAAAACTATTTCACTCGGACTTTTTGCATTTATAAATTTTCTTACAGTTTCCCTAGCTCCCTCATAAACTTCAGTAGATTTCATAGCGAGGTAATGTGCACCTCTGTGAGGATTGCCATTTTCTCCCCTATAAAATTTTGCAATATTATCTATAATAACTTGGGGCTTTTGAGTAGTGGCAGCATTGTCCAAATAAACAATTTTTTCTCCATTTACTTTTAAATTTAAAAAAGGATAATCTTTTCTAATATCTAAAATTTCTTCCCTTGATAACATTTATTTCACCAAAATCTTTCTAACTGATTGCCAAACTTCTTCTTCTAGCTCTTCATTATCTAATAAATCTATAGCTTGAGAAAACTTAGATTCAATGATCAAAGCTTCAGCTTCATCATAAGAAAATCCTCTTGACATAATATAAAATAAAATTTGAGGGTCAATCTTTCCTGATGAAGAAGCGTGATTTCCTTCTACATCATCTTCATGACATAACATAAGGGGAACAGAAATTGAATGAACATCATCAGAAAGAAGGACTGCAAACTCTCCTTCGCTTCCAACGGCATCATTACATCCTTCCAAGAAGTCAAGGTTTGACTTGAAATTTTTATAAGCCTTATCCTTTAAAGCACCATTAACCAAAATGCTACTTGTAGTTTTTTCTCCCTTATGAGTCATTTCATAAAATAAATTAAGTTCTTCCTCTCCTTGACCAAAATAAACTGAATTTACATGAGCTTCTGATTTTTTACCATCTAAAAGGCATTTGTAATTTGTATAAAGTTTTCCACATCCCAATTGGTATTGGCACAAATTAACTTTTGCATTTTCGTGAGCAAAAATCCCAATTGATTCAAGAGATTTTGCTTCTGAGCCTTCTCTTTGAATCACAAATAAAGAAACTTCTGTATCCTTTTCAGCTAAAATTCTTATAAGAGTATTTCTAAATTTTTCCTTTTTTCCTTCAGAATAATAATCTAAGAAAACTTTAATTTTTGAACCTTCATGAGCAATAATATCTTGCACATCAACTAGATTTGGATTATCATCATCAGTTTTAAAGTAGCAAGGATTATAAACTATATCTTCGCCCTTAATAGTTTCATAAATTCTATATAAATTCATATCTTCTTTCACAAGATCTAAGGCTTCTTGTGAAATACCATATTTTAAATTATCAAATTCCTTTAAATGTCTAACATACTTTTCAGAAGATTCCATTGGAATAAGGTCCTTACCAATTTTTGGCACTTGAATTTCACAATCATTAACCTTCATCCATGAAAAAGTCTTAAAAGAAAGTTCATTACCTTTTATTTTCATCTTTTCACCTACCCAATTGAACCCACAAGTTCCAAGTTAATTAAATTATTCATTTCAACAGCATATTCCATAGGAAGTTCTTTAGCAACAGGTTCAGCAAAACCCCTCACTACTAACTGTTTAGCATCTTCTTCTGAAAGTCCCCTAGTCATGAGATAAAATATAACTTGATCAGAAATTTTTCCAATCTTAGCTTCGTGTCCAACATCCACTTCACTATTTTTCAAACGTATTGTAGGAATTGTATCTGAACGTGAATCTTCATCAAGCATAAGTGATTCACAAGAAGTAGTATTTTTAGAATTTTTAGCATCTTCCGAAAATTCTACCAATCCCCTATAAACAGCAATTCCACCATTTTTTGAAATTGATTTAGTATCTATAAATGAATTTGTATTGGGAGCTAAATGAACAACTTGAGCTCCTGTGTCAAGATTTTGACCAGCACCAGCAAAAGAAATACCAGTAAATTCGCTAGTAGACCCTTCTCCCTTCAAAACAGAAGTCGGATACAACATAGAAACCTTTGAGCCAAAAGAACCGGAAATCCATTGGATTTTTCCATTCTTTTCAACTATTGCCCTCTTAGTGTTTAAGTTATACATATTTCTAGACCAGTTTTCAATTGTTGAATATCTCAAAGTAGAATTTTCAGCCACAAAAAGTTCAACAGCACCAGCATGAAGATTTACAACATTATATCTAGGGGCAGAACAGCCTTCAATAAAATGGCAGTAAGAATTTTTTTCCAAAATAATCAAAGTGTGTTCAAATTGACCAGCTCCTGGTGCGTTCAATCTAAAATAGGATTGAAGGGGTATATCGACATTGACTCCCTCAGGTACATAAACAAAAGAGCCTCCACTCCAAACTGCATAATGAAGAGCTGCATACCTATGAAGTTCAGGTTTTATACAAGTACCAAAATATTTTTTAACAATCTCTGGATACTCTCTTAAACCCGATTCAAAATCAGTATAAATAACTCCTTGATCCCTCAAATACTTTTGGATTGAATGGTAAACAACTTCACTATCATATTGAGCACCTACTCCAGATAAAAATTGTTTCTTTTCAGCTTCAGGTATACCTAATTTATCAAAAGTATTTCTTATATCTTCAGGCAAATCCTCCCAAGAAGTAGAAAGATCAGCCTTAGGTCTTATATAAGTTGTGATATCTTCAATATTAACATCACTAAGATCAGGCCCCCAAACAGGATTTTTAGAATTATTAAAAATTTCAAGAGCTTTTAACCTGTAATCAAGCATCCACTTAGGTTCATTTTTTTCTTCTGAAATCTCTCTTACAATTTCTTCATTAAGACCCTTACTCGTTTTATATCTATATTCAAAAGCATTTTTAATATCATAAATGCCCCTGTCCATATCTTCAACATAAGTTCTTTCTTTCTTAGTCATCTATTTCAGCTCCATTTTTAATCCAACCAAAACCTTCATTTTCAATTTTGCCAACTAAAGAAGCATCACCTTTTTTTACAAAACGACCGTTCACTAAAATATGAACAAAATCGGGAACAATATTTCTCACAAGTTCTTGGTGGTGAGTAATAATCAAAACCGCATTATCTTTATTTAAAAACTTTTCAATTCCAGAAGCTACGATTCTTGTAGCATCAACATCAAGACCAGAATCTGTTTCATCAAGAATGGCAAGCTTTGGGTTGAGCATAAGCATTTGCAAAATCTCGCTCTTTTTCCTTTCCCCACCTGAAAAACCAACATTCAAATATCTTTCAGCATAAGATTCATCCATAGATAATTCCTTCATTTCAGCCTTTAAATCCTTTTGAAATTTAATAATAGGAATATTTTTATCTTCCTTATTCATCTTAGCTGTCCTTATGAAGTTTTCTACAGAAATTCCTGGAACTTCCTCAGGACTTTGAAAGGACATAAATAACCCCTTATTTGCCCTCTTGTCAGTAGAAAGTTCAGAAATGTCCTCTCCCTCTAAATAAATTTTCCCACTATTTACTGTATAAACCGGATTAGCCATAATTACATTTGCAAGTGTTGATTTGCCGGAACCATTAGGTCCCATAATTACATGCACTTCTCCACTATTAATTGTAAGACTAATATCTTTTAAAATTTCTTTATCATCTACACCGGCACTTAAATTTTCAATTCTTAATAATTCTTTAGCCATAAATCCTCCCATATTTTCAAAATATTATGATTTATAAAAAATAATTCATAGTGTTTTACTCTGATTTACATTTTATATAATACCACATTTTTTAATAATTTAATATATTTTTCATAATTTTAAAAAATTTCTATAAAATTTTATAAAAAATAGCCAAAACTTTTGCATCTTTATCATTCCCTTAATACTGTAACTCATTATATTTTATCAATCACGAACATTCTTAGTATGATTAAATCCGTGATAAAATCTTAATATATAATTAATTTACAAATATACTATTAATATTTATATCCAAAAGCTTCAATTAAGTCCTTTCCAAACTCCTTAGCTCCATTGTCATAAATTGGTTTTGATTTTTCTTTAAATGCTGCTAATTGTTCTGGTGTTAATTTATCTATTATTTCTAAATCTTTATACTCATTTTTAATAGTTTCTATAGCTTCTTCAGCACCTTTTCTTGATAAATTTTTTTGTAATTGCATTGTTTCAACAGCAGCTTCTTTAAATATTGTTTTCTCTTCATCATTCAAAGTGTTCCATAATTTATTACTTACACAAAAATATATTGAATCGTAAGAGTAATTCCACATTGTTAAATATTTAGAAACTTCTAAGGTTTTTTGTGACAATAACAAATCTACTGTATTTTCAGAACCGTCTATAGTTCCTTGTTGAGTTGCTGTATATACTTCTGTTGAACTCATTGTTACTGGATCTGCTCCTAATAATTTCATTAGTGAAACGTGAGTATTACTTCCAGGAACTCTAATTTTAAGTCCTACCATATCTTCAGGTGATGCAATTGCTCTTTTCATGTTCACTATCTGTCTATATCCACTTTCACCAATAGTTAATGGAGTTACGCCTGATTCAGAAAGAGCTTCCATGATAGCTTCTCCACCTTTTCCGTTCATATATTTATCAACATCTTCATAAGATGGTAACAACCATGGTAATGCAGGAACTATTGCTTTTGGTGATACTGAAGACCATACTAGCGCATATTGCATATGTACATCCGTCACCCCAGTTTGTAGCATTTCTATACCAGAAGCTTGATTACCAGTAGACAAAGTGATTATACAAAAAATATATCATATCAAGTTTATTTAAGCCTAAAAGATAAAATTATGACTATAGAATATAAACCAGGAGATATATTAAAAGAGGTAGAGATTTCAGAAGAATTTAAGCTTAGTCGCACCCCTATCCGTGCTGCAATCCAAGAATTGAAAAATGAAGGCTTTATAGAGTTTAATAACAGAAATATAGTAACTCCTATGAGCCTAAATGATTATATTAAAATTTTTCAAATTAGAGAAAATTTGGAGTTATTATCAGTAAAACTTGCTACTTTAAATTGTAATGAAGAAAATATTTTAGCTCTTGAAGAAAACTGTGAATTACAAAAAAATCTTTATACAAAAAAAGTTACCAACCTTTAAAGTTTTTAAATTTAGACAGACAGTTTCACCTTTCAATGGCAAAAATTAGTGGTAACAATTTTTTAGTTGAAGAGTTGAAAAGGTTTTATGACCTTTTTTATAGGTACAATTATATTTGCGGATTTGAAAATAGAAAAGATTATGCTATTGTTGAACATGAGAATCTGATTTCTATGATTAAAAATGGTAATATAGCCTTAGCAGAAAAGCAAATAAAAGACCATATGGCAAATGTAAACTCCCTTATAATCATGTCGCTTCCTGGCAAATTAAATAATCTCTCTTCTGATTCTAATAATGATTAAAAAATATCTCTTGGACTGTAAATTTCCAAGAGATATTTTAATCTTTTTATAATTTTTTCAATAATATAAAATTATTTCTGAAATTTTTTATTATTTAAAAATAAAAATTTTATTTTATAAATTTTAGAATGAAGTTTTTATTTTTAGCTTAATATAAAGGCATTTTCTATATGGTTTATCCTTTTCTCGTTTATATATACTTCAATCACATCAAAGCGAACTTGTGTATTATAAAGCTCATGTTTGTATATGTAAACATTAGCTGTTTGAATTATATTTCTCATTTTAAATTCAGTTACTGCCTCATAGGCTTCTCCAAATTTATGGTTTCTTCTTGTTTTTACTTCTACAAAGACAAGTTCTTCTCCATCTTTTGCAATGATATCAATTTCTGTTCCCAAGGCTCTATAGTTTCTGTCTAATATTATATAATTCTTTTTTTGTAAAAAGTCTGTGGCTAAGCTTTCGCCAAAGTTTCCTAATTCTTTATTATTCATTACCATTTTTTTAAATTATTCATAAAACTTTTCCTGTGCATGGGACTTGGTCCATAAGCTTTTAAGGCTTCTCTGTGAAATTTTGTCCCATAGCCCTTGTGTTTTTCTATTCCATAGCCTGGATAGATTGTTGCCCATTTATCGCAAAGTGAATCTCTGTAGACTTTTGCAATTATTGATGCGCAAGCTATTGAGTAACAATTCTCATCTCCTTTAATTATGGAATGTTGAAATATTGTTGTTTCAATATTTTCTGCATCTATAAGGACTAAATCAGGTACCACAAGATTTCCTTGAGAATCTCTCAGGTTTTCTATGGCTCTAACCATAGATAGATGTGTTGCCATTTTTATATTTAACTTATCTATGGTTTTGGCATCTGCTCTGCCGATACCTACGGCAAGGGAATCTTCAAGAATTTTATTATAAAGTTCCTTTCTTTTTTTTGCAGTTAATTTTTTTGAATCATTTACACCTACAATATTGGAATCTTCTTTCATAATAATAGCACAGGATAAAACATCTCCAAAAAGGCTGCCTCTTCCTACTTCATCAATTCCTGCAATTAATTTACTTCCCTTTTTTCTATAGTCTTTTTCATAGGCTGTGAAAGTCATATATCCTCCAAAGTTATTCTTCCTAAAACGCCTTTTCTAAATTCATCAAGAACTATACTTGAAACTTTTTCATAATCTATCAAGGCACCTCTTAATAAAGCTCCTCTTTTTTTGCCAATGTCTTCCATTATTTCAATAGGCTTTTTTTCTGTATCAACACCATATCTTGACTTTAAAATATTTTTATCAATACTATTTAATCTTTCAATTAATTTCAGCCCTAAAGTTTCTCTGTCCATGATTTCATCTTTAATGGCTCCTGTAAAAGCTAAATTAATTCCAACATTTTCCGGAAATTTATGCCATAAAACTCCAGGTGTATCTAAAAGATGAAGATTTTTATTTAGTCTAATCCATTGATTTGTTTTTGTTATGCCTGGTGTATTTCCTGTTTTGGCAGATTTTCTCCCACTTATGCCGTTAATAAAAGTTGACTTGCCTGAATTTGGGATTCCTACAACCATCGCCTTTAAAGCTCCATGATTTATTCCCTTGTCCTTAAATTTTTTTATTTCTTCTACCATAAGTTCCATAGAAGCTTTTATAACTGCGTTAACATTTGGCTTTGTAGCATTGTATTTAAGAACGTTTATATCCTTACTTTTATAGTGAGAAATCCACTTACTGGTCATATTTTCATCGCAAAGGTCTGATTTATTAAAAATAATAAGTTTCTTTTTACCTTTTATTACTTCATTTAACAGAGGATTAGAGGAAGAAAAAGGAATTCTTGCATCAATAATTTCTATGCAAAAATCTGTTATGAGTTTTTTCCTTTCAATATCCTCTATTGTTTTTTTCATATGGCCTGGATACCAATTAATATTCATATAATCACCACAATACTTCTTTTAAAATTTCTATAGCTCCGTTATTATTGTTGTCTTTTTTGGAAATAAGTTTAGCTACGTCTTTCACATCTGGTATTGCATTTATCATCGCAATACCTAAACCGCAATTTTTAATGATATTTTTGTCGTTAGAATCATCTCCAATTGCTACAACATCTTTTAAATCAATATTTTTACTTTTGCAATAAAACTTAAGCCCCTCAAACTTATCTCCATTTTTTTGCAAAACTTCAAGCATATATTCGGCTCTTGTTTGCATAGCCATAAGATGAATATTAAATTTATCAGATATGTTGCTGTTAAAAACATCTCTCAATTTAAATAAATCTTCATTTTTTCCTGTAAAAACTATAGATAAAACATCTAAAGATACATCATCAATTGATTTGAATGTAGCGGTTCTTTTGCTAAACCTACTTATATAGTCATCATCAATAAACCTTTTACCATCATCTTGATAAATTACATCAATATCCTTATTGCCACTAACATGTAAAAGGAGATTGCAAGACTTATCCTTATCTAAATTATAAACTTCCTTTAAATCTTCATGAGAAATGGGATTTACATACAAAGTTTTAGAATCCATTGAATTTCTAATTAAGTTCCCATTATTGCAGATTAAATCTATGTCTACATCACCAACAAATCTTTTTGCTGTCGTATATTCTCTACCAGTTGCCACAATAGGAATAATGTCCTTATCCCTGCAACCACTTACAAAATCCTTAAAATCTTTAGGCATTTTTTTATCCGTAGTTAACAAAGTTTCATCTAAATCCATAGAAACTAATTTGAACATCTTTTTTCTCCTTTATTTAATTAAACATTAAACTTAAATACGCAAACATCCCCATCTTGCATAATATAATCTTTACCTTCACTTCTTATAAGGCCTTTTTCCCTTGCAGCAGCCATAGAACCTTGACTTACTAAGTCTTCATAAGAAATAATATCAGCCTTTATAAAGCCTCTTTCCATATCTGTATGAATTTTACCAGCTGCTCCTGGTGCTTTAGTTCCTTTTTTAATTGTCCAAGCACGAGATTCCATTTCTCCTGTAGTCAAAAATGAAATAAGTCCCAAAAGCTTATAAGATGATTTTATTAACTTATCAAGTCCTGATTCATCAAGTCCCAAGTCTTTCAAAAATAACTGCTTTTCATCTTCAGATAGTTCAGAAATTTCTGATTCAATTTCACAAGATATAACAACAGTTTCATCATTTGATTTTTCGGCCATTTCTTTTACTTTTTTAACCATTTCATTATCTTGACCGTTATTATGGGCATCTTCTTCTGAAACATTAGCAACATAAATTACAGGTTTTAATGTCAGAAGAGCAAAATTTTTAATAATTTTTTCTTCTTCATCGGTTAATTCTAAAGATCTCGCAGGTTTACCCTCTTCAAGAACTTTTTTAACTTTTAATAGAAGTTCAAGTTCAGGTTTTAAACTTTTATCAGCCTTAGCTTGTTTTTCCAGTCTTGCTAACCTTTTATCAATTTGTTCCAAGTCTGAAAAAACTAATTCCAAATTTATATTTTCAATATCACGAACAGGGTCTACTTTTCCGTCAACATGGATGACATTTTCATTTTCAAAACATCTGACAACATGAACAATCGCATCAACTTCTCTTATATTTGACAAAAATTGGTTGCCAAGACCTTCTCCCTTGCTAGCACCCTTAACAAGTCCAGCTATATCATAAAATTCTATATTTGTATAAACTATTCTTCCTGATTTTGAAATATCTGATAAAACTTTTAATCTTTCATCAGGAACATTTACAACTCCAATATTAGGCTCAATAGTTGCAAAAGGATAATTTGCAGCCTCAGCCCCAGCCTGTGTTAAGGCATTAAATAAAGTTGACTTTCCTACATTGGGAAGTCCAACTATACCAAGTTTCATATAATCACTCCTTGACCAAAATAATTATATCATAAATAAAGTTACTATAAATCTTTTAATTTTATTTATAAAAACTCTAAAAATTTAATTATATTTATTGAGATTTTCATTTTTTATTTATCTTATTATATTCATACATTAAATAAAGCTAAATATATTTATAATAAAAAACTTATAATACCTCTATTTTACAATATAAATTATTAATTGTCTTTAAATTGAAAACATTATAATGTATAATTAAACTAATAAATACAAAAGAGGTGAACAATTTGAGTGCCATTTTAATAGATAATTTAACCAAAAGAAGCAGACGTGAAACTCTTTTAGATAACTTAAATTTAGAAGTTCTTGATGGAGAATTTTACACTCTTCTAGGCACAAAGGACTCTGGTAAAGAAACTCTAACAAAGATTCTAATGGGCTTTTTGAAAGCAAATAGTGGACAAGCTCTTATTTATGATATGGATACATTTAAAGAATCTAAGGAAATCAAAGAAAGTGTAAGTTTTGTTAGTAAAGAGATATTTTTACCAGACAATATGAGGGCTATGAGCGTCTTTAAAAAAACTCTAGCTAGCCACAATTTAAAAAGTACGGAAGATATTGATTTATTAGCAAAGTACTTCGATTTCGACCCAAGATATAAATTTGGAGAAATGAATGAAAGAGAGAGAAAATTATTACAGATAATAAATGCCTTAATTATAAGACCTAGACTTATTATTTTAGACGACCCGACAAATAGTCTTAATGCAGATGATAAGGACTTATTATTCAGCCATTTAGTAAATATTAACAGGGGCGAAGGTACTACTGTTTTTCTTTTAACTGATTCTTTAATTGAAGCAAAAAAATATTCAAAAAGAATAGCTTATATGTATAAGGGTCAGATTAAAGATGTGGAATTTAATAATGAAAAAACCACTTATGATAAGATTTTAAAGATTGATAATTACAGAGGAAATTTATCATATTTTACACAAGCTGGTGCAAGACTTATTAAAGATTCAGATGCACAAACCATTCTTTACTATGATGGTGATTTAACTAAACTTTCCGAAGTCATTTATGATGAAAGACTTGAAAATTATACTTTGGAAAATGCCAATTTAGAAGATAAACTCTGTGCATATTATGAAGATGCAAAATTTAAAGAAATAAGAAAAAAAGATAATATAAAGAAAACAGATTTCACTGAAAGTAAAGATATTTCTGTAAATACAAATATTCCTCAAGAAAATATTGACAATGACAATACATTTATAAAAGAAGATCCTATAGAAAATAATATAGATGCTGAGAATAATCAAAACAATAAAAGCGAAGAAATTTTTTCAACATCTGAAAATGCCAATGATGATTTTCAAAATGCGATCATTATTTTAGATGATAAGAATGATACTTCTAGTGCCTCAAACCAAGACACAGTAGTTATAAAAAAAGGTAAAGAAATTGACCTTTCTGACAAGAAGGAGGATCAAAAATGATATTTTCAATGGAATTTAAAAATAACTTTGCAAAACTTATTGCATGGGCAATAGTTATAATAATATTAACAGGTCTTATGATTGCATTTTTCCCTCTTCTTGTAGAGCCTCAAATGACAAGTATAGTTGAATCTCTACTAAATTCTTTAAGCTCAGCTCCAAAATCAATATTAGGATTTGAAGAAGGTTTTGATATAACAAGCATTGCTGAATATTTATCTTTAGTTTTCCATTATATAGGAATTCTTATCTATATATTTGCAATGCAAATAGGTGCAAATTCTTTATCAAAAGAACAAGGAAGCGGAAATATTTCATATATTTACTCAAACCCAATTTCTAAATCAGATATAGTTACTGGAAAACTTTGTGCCAATACAATAGTTTATATAATATTTTTAGCTATAATAGGAATTGCTACATTTGGTTTATTATGTGCAGTTAAAACTCTTGGAATTAACCAAGAATATATTTCCAATTTTACAACTTTTGACATTATTGAAAGCATTGTTAGAATATTTATCGGACTCTTCGCTGGTGGACTTGTCTTTATGTCACTAGGATTTTTATTTTCAAGTTTTTCACAAAGCTCAATCCATGCCGATGCAGTCTGCACATTATTTATATTACTTGTTATACTATTTACAATAATAGGAAAAGTTGTGGGCGGAAGTCTTTTGACACTTGCAAGCTTTTTGCCTTTGGAAGCTTTTAAACCCTACTATTTTATTTCAGCAAATATAAATATTGCAGCTTTAGGAATAAATTTAGTATTATTTATAGTATTTATAATACTAACTTATCTAGTATATAATTCAAAAGAGCTTAAATATTAATTTTTTTTAATTATTAAGGGACAGTCCTAAAGGACAGTCCCCTTTTTTGTGTCAATATTTAAAAAATTCAAATATTTTTATTTTTAATTGTTAGGGAATAGTCTAAAGACAGTCCCCTTCGTGCAAAGACCATATTTTTATAAATCAATTTCCAAAATTATCGGTGTATGGTCCTGTCTTTGTTCAGAATCCATCATATGAGATTTTTTCACCTTATCTTTTATCCTCTGACTTACAAGAAAATAATCAATTCTCCAACCAGAATTATTAATTTTAGAAGTCTTTATCCTTTGAGCCCACCAAGTATATTTACCTTCAACATCCCCATTAATCAGCCTAAAAGTATCAACAAATCCTCCATCTAAAAGATTAGTAAATCCCATCCTTTCTTCATCTGTAAAACCAGCAGAAAAATGATTGTTGTTAGGATTAGCAAGATCTATTTCTTTATGAGCTACGTTGAAATCTCCGCACAAAACTAATGGTTTATTTTTATCAAGCTCTTGACAATATTCTAAATATTTTTTATCCCAAACTTGCCTATCAGAAAGTCTTTTTAAACCATCTCCAGCGTTTGGAGTGTAAACTGTTGAGAAATAAAAATCTTTAAACTCTAAAGTAACGATCCTTCCCTCCATATCCATTGAGCCTGGGGCTCCAATTTCAGGATAAGTAGCTTTACATTCCAAATCTTTTTTATAAAAAATCATAGTTCCCGCATAAGATTTTCTTGCTTCTTCTTTGGATGTAACATAAACATATGAATAATTTTGAAATTCCTTTTCCAAAATTTCCTTGTGCTTTTTTGACAATCCTGTAGGTGGCAGTTTAGTTTCCTGAACAGCAAATAAATCAGGATCTTCATCTCTAATAGAAGAAAGAACAGCCCTTGTTAAAATTGCCCTATTTGATGAACTCGTCAAAGCGGCATTTAATGAATCTATGTTCCATGAAATAAATTTCATTATATTAAAACTCCTTTGTAATATAAAATTATGAATATAATAAATATTATACACTATATTCCTAATTAAATTCATAAACTTTTATAGATAAATATATCCGAATAAAAAAGCAGGTTGTTAGCCTGCTCTTTTATATTAGGAGAAACATTATAAGTCATCTCCGCTAGCCTTAGATTAAATAATTAATTAAAGCTTATTTCATTATGGAAAATAACGACTGATTAAAATAATTTATTTTCAACTTTTTAATATAGATATATATTTTAAAATTTTTCTTATAAAGCCCATCCACAGAAATTTTCTAGTTTTGAAGCATCAAAATCTCCCTTAATGCACTCATATATTGCACTTTCTAATATAGATACAGCCTCATAAATTTCTTCCTTATTAATTATTAGAGGCGGAGTTATTTCAAGTACATTAGAAAATATTCCTACAGGATATAAAATAAGACCCTTTTCATAACAGTTGTAAGAAATCATTGCAGCTAATTTAGCATCAGGAATTTTACTTTTTTTATCTTTTACTATTTCAATGCCTACAACAAGACCTCTACCTCTCACATCTCCTATTTGATCAAATTTTTTAAGCAAATCATTTAGAGATTCCATTAAAATTCTTCCCATTTCACTGGAGTTTTCTACTAATTTTTCTTCATTTATAACCAGGATTGTTGCAATCGAAGCTCTAGCAGAAATCGGACTTCCCGAAGTTGTAAATAAATGTAGTCCTTCTTCTTTATCAAGAATTTCTCTTCTACCAACAACTGCACTTAATGGCAAACCTGATGCTATGGATTTACCCATTACAACTGCATCAGGAATTATTTTTTGTTTTTCATAACTGAAAAAATATCCTGTTCTACCAAATCCAATTTTAACTTCATCAATTATAAGAAATATTCCATTTTTCTTTAAAATATTATATAAATTTTCTAAATATCCATAAGGCATTGGAACTACACCACCATCACATTGTATGGTTTCAGCAATTAAAGCTCCTATACTATCAGGCGAATATGCCAGATTTAATAAATAATCTTTAATAAATTTTAAGCATTCCCTCTCACAACTTTTTTCTTCTTTTGAAAATGGACATCTGTAACAATATGGATATGGAATTTTTATAACATTTGAAGCATAAGATTTTTTTTGCATAGGATGTCCTGACATAGAATAAGATCCTATGGATTGCCCATGATATGACCCTGTAAAAGAAATAATCTTATTTTTTTTATTATCAACTGAAATAGCTTTATAAATCATCTCATTAGCATCTGAACCCGATAATCCAAACCATACCTTTTTTTTAAAATTTCCAGGTGTTAGTTTTTTTAGTTTTTCTGCTAAAATTATGCTTTCTTCATTTATAATAGTTATAGTTGAAACAAAGGATAATTTTTCAAGCTGATTTTTTATTGCATAATTCACTTTTGGGTGGGAATAACCTGTATTTACTACTCCCCAATTTGAAGAAAAATCAATATATCTTTTATCCTTTATGTCATAGATATATATTCCTTCACCCCTATCTGCAACTAGAGGATTAAATCGCAGTTTCATTATGTCTGATATTGAGCATTCGTCTCTTTTATAAAAATTATCCATTTGCTCCTCCTATAAAAATAGAAATATATTTTTTTCCTAAAATCTAAATATCTTTAAATTTTTTATTTTTTACATATAGATAATATATAATCAGAATTGTAAGCCATAAGACTCCTATCAACAGCTGGATTATTTCACTTGAATAAGAAGTCCACATAATCATTAAAGCTCCTATAATTCCAACGACTGGAAATAATGGGAATAAAGGTTGAACCCATCCATTTTCTTTAATCTCACTATAAAATAATTTTCTATATTTTATAGCTGCAAATAAAGCAATCGTCCATGATATACACCAAGCAAATACTACTTGATTACTTAAAGAAGAATATATATATTCTGCTCCGAAACTTGCTAAAATAATTAATATGCATGATATTATCCAAACAACTACAATTGCAAATACAGGGGTATGATATTTCTTATGAAGTTTTTTAAATGCTTTGGGTAATAACCCTTCCTGAGCTTCTTCATAAAAAATTCTTGATGAAGCAAAAATTGTCCCTCCAAGTATAGTTGTTGCTGCAGCAATTAGACCTGCTAAATTTATAAGTTTTCCTCCTAAACTTCCAAACACAACTTCTGCTGCTACTGTGAATGGTGATACTTTTAATGATATTTGTTCTGGGGTTAGAACACCGATAGCTACAAATTGAGCCAAGGTATAAACTATAAGAAATGTTAAACTTGACCACAATAAAGCTTTTGGCATGTGCCTAGGATCTTTACATTCTCCCCCTGCTGTACAGAGTGTTATTGCACCCATATAAGCATATGTTCCTATGGGGATTGCTTTAAGCATTCCTCCAAAACCATTAGTATAGAAAGGTTTATATGCGTCAAAGCTTACATAAGGAAGTCCAAATATACCCAATGCTAACATGAATGCCATTAATATTAAAACAAGTCCCAGTTGAACCTTAGCTGCAAGTCCTACTCCTAAAATATTTAAAATAGCAAAAATACTTACCCATAAAATGGCAAATATCATACTCCAAAGTTGTAAATCCAAGTTTGGAAAGTAATAGCAAGTCATTATACCACAAGCAAGTCCAGTCGAACCTCCTGTTATTACCCATCCAATAGCAAAAGTCATTGAACTAATAAATCCAGCACCTTTTCCAAAAATCCTTTCAACCCAAACTGCCATAGCTCCTGCATTAGGCATACAAACTGAAAATTCTCCCAGTGCTACCATCATGCACATCTGTATAATCCCTGCTATAATAAATCCTAAAAGAGCACTTGGACCAGCTATATCTATTCCTTCTCCAATAAGAAGAAAAATTCCATCTCCAACAACAGAACCTACACCTATTGCCCAAATTGCCCAAAACCCTAATTTTTTTTCAAGCTTTACTTCTTTTTGTTCCATAACAGCACCTAACTATGATTTTTTAATTAACTCAATTGCATCATTCGTACTCATTACATAGGTATAAATTACATTCATTATAGTGAGTTCTTGTTTGTGTAATTCCATATCAGGTGCTGCGCATGCATCATGAACAGTTATAACTTTGTATCCAGCATCGGCCAATCCTCTAACAGTTGAAGCAACACATTGATCGGTTACTATCCCACATACTACAACAGTTTCAATTCCCATAAAATCAAGTAGTTGAAGATAGTTAGTACCAGTTGTTACAGAATCCGTTGTCTTATTAACCACTATTTCGTTTTTTATTGGAGTTAATTCATCAACCATCTCAGCTGAATATGAATTAACAGGCATTAACATATTATTCCATCCTTCTGATTTCTGAACTGGTGATCTGTCTTCACCATCTTCACGTAAACACGCTATCCTTCCAAAGCTTACAGGCATTTTTTCTTCTCTGAAAAAATCCAACATTTTTTTTGCATTTGGTATTGTAATATTTTTTAAGCGTTCATAGTGAGGCTTCCATTTTTCCCAAGTACCTTGGATCTTGAATTCCAATGCTTCTCCAAAATTTTCTAAGCAAAATTCATTTTGTAGATCTATAATCAATAACATAGTCTTTTCTTTATTGATTATTAATTCCGGAAAATCTTCAACATCATCATAATAAAATGATAAAAATTTTCTATCAAGTTTCATTTCTCTACCTCCTAAATTAATATTAATAATATTTTATGTATTTTAAATATTATTAATATTATTATATCAATACCAATAATATTGTCAAGCTTATTATATTTTAAATCTAAAATATTTTTTTATTTTTAATCCATAATATTCTTATTAAATACTGGAGGATAAACGTGAATAATAAAGATGAAAATATTTTAATACTAGAAAAAATTGGAAATAACATAAGAAAAGAAAGAATTGCTAAAAATATGTCATTAAAGGAATTGTCTCAAAGTCTCAATATGTCATATGCTACTGTTCAAAAATATGAAATAGGTAAGATAGAACCAAGCATTATTATGATAATAGATATTGCAAGGGTGCTTAATATAAATGTGTCTAGATTGTTAAAAATTGATATTGAAATTGATATAAGTGAATCGGAATTAAAGTCAGATATTAATTATATAAAAAATATTTTGGAACAAATATTGATTAATAATAACAATCTGAATATAACTAAATATAAAGAATTTGTTAATAAAACTTCTGCAGAAAAACTTAATTATTTTTTTACACCAGTGAATTGTGAAATTATATTTATTGACAATAAAATTAAATTGAAGACGAAAAATGGTATTTTTGATATTAAAGAATCTGATATAGAATTTATCTATGAAGAAATAAAAAATTTTATCGAATTTAAACTCTTAAAATATGAAAACAAATAAATACTTTTATTTATTTCTATATGTGTAATGCTCATAATAAAAAAATAGGGAGTTTATTATTCTCCCTTTTACCTCTATTTTTATTTGTTTATTCATTAGACTTTAATGATTCTACCATATCTATTTTTTTGATTTTGAAGTGGAAGATTATCATTATAAATATTGTTATAAATAAAGTTATAAGGCTTGCATAAATGTAGGAAACTACAACTAAATGTTCAGACAACATTACATAGTAAGGAACTACAATTTGCAGGATAAAATAATGAAGAAGTTTACCAACAATTAATCCAATAACTATTCCCAAAAAGGTTAAAATAAAAGTTTCCCTATAAACATATGCTGTAGTTTCTTTTGCATAGAAACCTAAAACTTTTATTGTGGCTATTTCTCTTCGCCTTTCTTCAATATTTATATTAGTTAGATTGTATAAAACAACTATAGCTAGAAGTGAGGACATTATTACAATAATTCCTTCAACTTTTTCTATTGAATATAGGAATTGATTCAAGGCTTTTCTGAATATATCTGCTCCCACAACTGAAGTGACGACTTTATAATTTATGACTTTGTTTTTTAAATTTTTCATTTCTTTGTCATTTAAATTTTTAATAAAGTCTGTATTTGTCGTAAATTTTTCGCCCTTAATTTTTTCATAATAATCCTTATTCATAAAAATATAATGAGTGATATACATTTCACATATATCTTTTACTTCTACTTCAAATTCGTTATCATAGGCATCTCTTATTTTTAGAATATCACCTTTTTTTATATGCAAGAGTTTAGATAGTTTTTGAGAAATTACCGCTCCTCTTCCGTCTAGATTTATTGCCTTTCTTGTTTTAGGATTTCTGATAGAGAAGAATTTAGAAAATTCATCAATATCAGAGGGAACTATAAGATTAAGGCTTTGGTCCATTTTAGGATACTCCACTGTAAATTGTTCTTGGTAAAACTTTCCCCTATCTAGGGAAGAATTATTTATAAATTCCTTATAGTTTTTAAAATCATCCTCATCAATATCCCTATCATAAGAAATTGCTAAATCATATTTAATTATTTGTGAAAATTGTAAATCTTCTATATCTTCTACTGAGCCTTTGATTCCAAAACCCAAGACCAATAAGGCAGTGCATCCCATTATGCCAATTACAGTCATAAACATTCTTTTCTTTGAGCGGAAAAGATTTCTTGCTGTAACCTTAAATAAAAAACTCATTCTCTTCCAAATAAAGGGAAATCTTTCCAATAAAATTCTGTTTCCTATCTTTGGAGGTTTTTGTCTTAGTAGACTTGCGGTATTTTCACGAAGAGAATTGTTAGCAGTAAAAATTGCAGCTAAGGCTGTAAAAATAAAACCAACAATTATGGCAAATAATATTTTTAAAGGATAAGGACTAATAATTAGATTGCCTTCAAAAATACTATCAGTAGAATAAGCATTTCCAATAACATAGGTTAATATATAAGATCCTGAAATTGCACCGATCGATCCTCCAATTATTGAAGCCAACGCCCCATATATAAAATATTTTTCGGAAATTTCTTTATCTGTGTAACCAAGTGCCTTATAAGTTCCAATTATTGTTCTCTCTTCTTCCACCATTCTAGTCATAGTTGTAAATGAAACCAAAAGTGCAATAGCAAAGAAAAATATTGGAAATATTAAAGAGAGTCCATCAATTCTTTTTGAATAATCTATATAGGTATTTACGTCTACAATCTGATATCTAGGGCTTATAGAATATCTCGGTTCTTTTATAATATTTAAATATCTCTTACCCTTATCTATATCATTTTCAGCTTTAGATATTTTTTCTTCAGCATCTTTTGATTTGTCATTAAATTCGATTTGTCCCTTTGCTAAATCTTTTTTTCCTTTATATAATTTATATTTGGCATCATTTAATTTATTTTGTCCAACTTGTATCTCTTTATCGAAAGTTTTTTGACCTTCAACAAATGCCTTTTGACCTTCATCATACTCCTTTTTACCAGATTCGTATTTAGCTTTACCTTCTACATATTTATTATAATTTTCATCATATTTTTTTAGACCTTCATCGTAATCTTTTTCACCTTTTTTAAGCTTACTTTCTCCTTCGTCTAAATCTTTTTTAGCTTTTATAAGCTCTTCTTTGCCAACTTGTATTTTTTTTCTATTATCTTTTATTTTTTCTTCATTTTTGGCATATTCAGCCTCTCCAGCCTCGGCTTCGCTTATACCTTCTTGGAGCTGTTTTTCTCCTTCTTCAAGCTGGGTCTTTGAACTGTCAAGCTTAGCTTTAGCTTCAATTAAAGTCTTTTCACCTGTTTGAATCTTAGCGACTCCATCCTTAGCTTGAGATAATTTTTCCTTTATAGAATTAATATCGCCAATATTTCCTATTCCTGGAAGGATTTTATCAAGTTCTGCAAAGTTCTTGTCAATTTCTTCCTTTGTTTTTTTAAGGGTTTGGAGTTTAAGATTTTCTTTTGCTAAATCTGCATTTATCTGATTTTTTTGATTTTTTAAAGATTCTAATTTATTGGAAAGCTCTTGCTTTTTTTGAGCATCATTTTCGTCTGCAATCTCTTTATTTAATGATTCAATATCAGCTTCAATTTTATTTTTTTGATTTTGATAGTTTTCTATATTTTTTTGAGATTGAGAAATTTGTTCATCAATGCCTTTACTTTGATCTATCAAGGGAGATAATCTGTCTAGGGCTGATGACATTGTAATAATTAGACTTTGAGCTTGGTCATAATTTACATTTGATATGCCCATTTTGTTGAAAGTTTCAACAATCTTTCCCTTTGACTCTTCAAGCTTTCTTTTCCCTTCAGTATATTCTTGTAGGCCTTGTTCGTATTTTATTCTACCTTCTTGAAGTTTTATTTTTGATTCTTCAATTTTTTTCCAACCATCATCAAGTTTTTTTCTGCCATCTGCAAGCTGTTTTTCACCTTCACTTAAAGCCTCTTCTCCCGCCTTAAGCTGACCCTTGCCGTTTTCATATTTTCTGTAGCCATCTTGTAATTTTTCTCTATTTTCATCAATTTGGCTTTTGGCATCGTTAAGGTCTTTCTTTCCATTATCAAGTTTTTTCTTGCCTTCTTTTAAGTCTTTATCAGCTTTATTTAAATCACCTTTTGCCTTAGATAATTTATATTTTGAATCTGTTAACTTGTCTTGTCCTTCTTTTTTTTGACTTTGAAATTCTTTTAGGCCTTTTTCATATTGGTCTTGACCTTTTTTTAAATCATTCCTACCTCTTTCAAGTTTATCCTTGGCATTTATAAGCTGCATTCTGGCATCGGCTATTTTACCTTCGCCGTTTTTTATATCATCAGAAATATTACCCTTTATTTTTTCTAATCTGTTGGAGGGTCTATATCTCATATCAATTTTTAAACTTTGAAATTTAGAAGATATTAAATTCTTATATTCTTTATCTGAAGTATCATATTTTTTTGAATCTTTATAAATAAGTCTAGCAATTGTTGGTTTATCATTAAATTCACCAGCATCAATATAAGCAAAACCTTGAATTTCTCCAAGACCTCTTTGAGAATATCCTCTGGTCCTGTTCATTATATAATCAAGACTATTACAAAAGCCTGAAACCTCATAGCTATAATTTTTAAGCTTGCTTTGCCCTTCATTTTCATCCATCTTGTTAACTTCTGTTGCAAAAGAAATTTTATCTCCAATTTTATATGAGAGTTCCTTTAATCTTTTGTCTAAAAGAATTTGACCTTTTCTTGGAGGCTTTCCTTCAATAATATTAGGCATATTTATCTTCAAGGGCATATTCATAACTTTAATGACTTCTGTACGTCCCTTTATAGATAAATCAATATCATAAGCATATTCAAGCTCATCAAGCCCATCTTGATTTTCAATAATTTTCATATCTTCGTCTTCTAAGCCTGATGGTGCACTAACATATATATCTTGATAATTAGATTTATTTATGGCTTTATCTAGCGTCTTTCTCATTATAGGTCCTGTACAAATAAGTCCTATTAAAACAAAAACTCCCAGACCCACTATCAAAAGTATTGAAATAAACCTTGAAAAAGTGTTTTTAATTTCTTTAAAATTATCTTTTTTACTTGCTTTCAAAAGATCACTACCATTCTATTTGGCTAATTTTTTTCGGCTCTTTATTTATTGAAATATTTTTTACCTTTGCATCTGTTATCTCAATAACCCTATCTGCACAAGGAGCAATGGCACTGTTGTGAGTTATAACAACAACAGTAGTATCAGTATTTCTTGTTAAATCTTGTAATAGAGTCAAAATTTGTTTACCAGTCTTATAATCAAGAGCACCAGTCGGTTCATCACATAATAAAAGTTTGGGATTTTTTGAAATTGCTCTAGCTATAGAAACCCTTTGTTGCTCCCCACCTGATAATTGTGATGGAAAATTATTTATCCTATTCTCAAGACCAACAGATTTTAAAACTTCAAGAGGATCCTTTGCATTTTTAACTATTTGAGTGGCTAATTCAACATTTTCAAGTGCAGTTAAATTAGGTATCAAATTATAAAATTGAAAAACAAATGCCATCACATTCCTTCTATATGTAGTTAATTCTCTATCTGTATATTTTGAAATTTCTTTTCCGTCTACTATAATTTCCCCATCAGTAGGCTTATCCATTCCCCCTAAAATATTAAGAAAAGTCGACTTACCTGCGCCAGATGGTCCTAAGATAATAGCAAACTCATTTTTTTCTATCTGAAAAGTCAAAGAGTCATTGGCAACAATGGAAGTTTCTCCAGCTTTGTAAACCTTTGACATATTAATAACTTCAATAAAAGCCATAGTATCACCCTGATTTAATTATAACACAGAATTTTATAAAAAATTAAACTGATAGTCTAACAGACAAAAGGAAAATATTGACTATCCATACACTTAAAAATGTAATTTTATACATAAAAAAAGAGACTTGATGATTCAAATCTCATAATTTTCAAAAAATTTATATTTAGATTAATAATCTATTTTTTCTCTCAATCTTTTCTGAACTTCTTTTTTTGCCATGTCCGCTCTTTTGTCATATAGTTTTTTACCTTTAGCTGTTGCTATTTCAGCTTTGACTCTGCCTTTACTTAGATATAGACGCAAGGGTATTATAGAATAACCTTGAAGGTTCTTTATTTTTTCAAGCTTTCTTATCTCTTTTTTGTGAAGAAGTAATTTTCTTGTTCTTAATGGGTCAACATTATAAATATTCCCTTCTTCATAGGGGGCGACATGCATATTATAAATAAACATTTCTCCATTTTTTATCTGACAAAAAGCATCTTTTATATTAGCTGAACCATTTCTTATTGATTTAACTTCTGTACCTTTAAGTTCTATGCCTGCTTCATAAATATCTTCTATGAAATATTCATGCCTTGCTTTTTTATTTTGACTTAAATTATTTGCATCAGCCTTCTTCTTTTTCATTATCATCACTTTCTAATTCAAAATCTATCTTGCCTAAAGTTAAATTTACATTTACCACTTTAATTGTAACTAAATCACCAATTCCAAAAGAATTTTTTGTATCAACATCTACCGCCCTATAATTTACAGGGTCAAATTCATAAAATCCTTTCATGGTTTTGTAAGAAACTAATCCTTCAATTAAATTTTCTAATTCTACAAAAATTCCAAAATTTGTTATTCCAGAAATAATTCCATTATATTTTTTGCCGATTCTATCAGACATATATTCCGCCATTTTGATAGATTCAACTTGTCTTTCAGCTTCTTGGGCAACCCTTTCTGTCGCTGAAATATGCTCACTTATTCCTTGCAACTCATCATTTAATTTCTTTACTTTATTCTTTGACAAATCTCCTCTCAAAAAATCTTTTATTATTCTATGAACAGTCAAATCTGCATATCTTCTGATTGGAGAGGTGAAGTGAGTATAATATTGAAAACAAAGACCAAAGTGAATATCATTTTTGGGTGCGTATCTTGCTTTTGCCATAGCTCTTAATGCCATAGTTGAGATAAATAATTCTTCTTTTTTACCCTGAACTTTTTTTAGAAGTTTTTGTATATCTCTTGATTTTATTTCACTTCCAAAATTTGCCATGTAGCCTAAGGGTCTAAGATAGGAATTTAATTCTTGTATTTTTTCTTCTCTTGGTTTTTCGTGAATTCTATATAAGAATGGGATTTCCAACTTAAAAAAATATTCTGCAACACTTGTATTTGCAAGAAGCATAAAATCTTCTATTAATTTGTTGGCAGATCTTCTCTCTCTTCTTAAAATTTCTGTAGGCCATCCGTCTTCTGTTACCTTAATTAAAGCCTCTGGAACTTCAAAATCTATGGAGCCCATTTCTCTTCTTTTCTCCTGCAAAATTTTGGAAAGCTCATACATATTTTTTAATGTTTCCTCAAGTCCAATCAGAGAATCATCTGATACTCCATCCTCTAAATAATCTGAAACATAATCATAAACAAGTCTTTTTTTAGAATTAATTACTGACTCACATATTTTTTTATTAATAACTTGACCTTTTTTATCTACTTCCATTATGCAAGATAGGGTCAACCTATCTACTCCTTCATTTAATGAACATATTCCATTTGAAAGTTCAAAGGGTAGCATAGGAATTACTTTATTTAAAAGGTAAACTGAATTTCCTCTTAAAAATGCTTCTTCATCTATGGGGCTATCTTCTTTTACATAGTGAGCCACATCGGCAATATGAACACCTAAAAGATAATTTCCATTTTCTAATATTTCAAGACTTACTGCATCATCAAAATCTTTCGAATCTGCTCCATCAATTGTGAAAGTTAATTTATCTCTTAGATCTAGTCTAGATTTAATTTCTTCAGCTTGAACTGAAGTTTCCAGTGATTTTGCTTCTCGTTTTACTGTTTTTGAAAATTCCATAGGAATATCAAGTGATTTTGCCACAGATAAAATATCTACATGTGGTTCATCAGGATAACCTAAAATTTCAAGGACTCTTCCTTCTGGTTTTTTGCCAGGGCTTGGCCATTTGTCTATTTTTACTAAAACTTTTTGACCATTTTTTGCTCCATTCATACGTTTTTTAGGAATATATATGTCGGTAGCAAATTTTGCATCATCTGCAACTACAAAACCAAAATTTTTTGTAGCTTGAAAAATTCCAACAACTATTTGATTAACTCTTTCGACTATAAAAACTACTTTACCTTCGGGTTTTGAACCTGAAGAATCCTTATATTTTTTTACAATTACATCATCGCCATTTAAGGCAAAATTTAAATTTTCTTCAGAAATATAAATATCTTCGTCCAGATTTTCAGTAATTAGAAATCCAAAACCCTTTTTAGAAGTTTGGATTTTTCCAAAGAAATAGGTCTTGTTGTCTACAAATATCAGCTTAGCTTTTTTGTCTTCAAAGACCAAGCCTTGTCTTTGAAGGTTTTCCAACAAAAAATAAAAATTTTCCCTATCTCTTTTTTTTATATTAAAAACTTTTGCCAAATCTTCTTTTGTCTGAGGTTTTGAATTTTTAATTACTTCTAAAATCTTTTCTTTAATCATTTAATTTTTGCTCCATAACTTGTCTTGTTAAAGAGATTTGAATCATAAGAGTACACATTTTCTTCTTTTTCTTTAAATCGTTTAATAGCAATTTCTAAGAGTTTTGTAAGTAAATCTTTAAAAGATAATCCTTCTACTTCAAATAAATAAAATGCAATAGAACCCGGCAAAGTATTTATTTCATTTACATAAACTTCATCATTTTTTAGCAAAAAGTCTATTCTTGAAACTCCTGTTGCATCAATTGCCTTAAATGATTCTTTAGCCAATTGGCAGATTTTATTATGCACTTCTTTTGACAAATCTGCAGGAAGTTTTTTCTTTTGATTTTCTTGTGAAGCCATCTTTGTTTTTGATGAACCCACATATTTATCACCATAGGTTAAAATATCTTCTGCTGTAATAGGTTCTTCACAAGCTGAAACTTTTAAATCATCTTGGTCACCTAAAACAGCAACATTTATTTCTCTATGGTCTGTAAGGCACTTTTCAACTATTATTTTCTTATCATAATTTGATGCCACTTCTAAAGCCTTAGTAAGTTCAAGAGTATCTTTAACTTTTGAAATGCCAATAGAAGAACCAAGATTTGCTGGTTTTACAATTAATGGATACCCTAATTTTTCACATTTTTTTAGAACACTTTGTAAATCTTTAAGCTCACTTCTGTAAAAATAAGTATAATCAACTACAGGAATATTATTTGCTTTAAATATATCCTTCATAATAACTTTATCCATACCACAGGCTCCTGCCAAAACTCCACAGCCTACATAAGGTATATTCATATATTCAAAAAGCCCTTGGATAGCTCCATCTTCGCCAAAAGTTCCGTGAAGGGCTGGAAATATTGCATCAATTCTTGCATAAATATAATTTTCTGTATGGGTTTTTTTAAATATTCCGCCCACTACCTTTGTAGAATATAAAAACCTATCTCCTTTTTGAGGAATTATAAAAACTTCAGTAGCTTCTCTATATTTTCCTTCTTTATAGGTCTTGAAATCTTTTAACATTTCACCGCTATAAAATCTACCTTCCTTAGATATATATATTGGAATCGGGTTGAATTGTTCCTTATCTAAATTTTCAATAACTTGAAGACCTGTGATAACTGAAACTTCATGTTCCACAGATATTCCTCCAAAAACTACAGCCACATTAAACATAAAATCACTCCTCGTTATAATTGTCAGGCAAGTCATTTTCAAATAAAACTACATCGCCAGCTTTGGCGATTTCTACTAATTTACTTGTGCCATCATTAAGACTTTTTACTGTAAATATCCTATCTTCGTTAAAATTATTATCTATCAAAGCTCTTTTTATCGGAGCAGAAATTTTTTGTCCGACAAGAATTACATAATCGCAAACTTTTGCAATTTCTATACCAATTTTATAATTTTCCTCTTCTTCAATTGCTCCAAGCTCTACCATTCCAGGTGTAATAATTATTTTTTTAGCTTCTTTAAATTCATCTATAACACTAAGAGCGGCACGAAAGCCTACAGGATTGGAATTAAAGGCATCATCAATTACTACATATCCAGCAGGTGATGGCACAATATTTAGTCTGTGTTCCACAGCCTTAACTTTCTCTATGCCATTTTTTATTTGTTCTAGATTAAGACCTAAAACATAAGCTGCACTTGCTCCTGCAAGCAAATTAGAAATATTATGAATTCCTAAAAGAACTGATGAACAGGAAATTTCTCCTAATCCCTTTATGCCAAGAGTAAAAGTTGAACCTTTCTCATTAACCCTTATATCTTTTGCATAGACATCAAGTTTTTCTATATCCTTAATTCCGTAACGATAAGTTTTTTTCTTTGTCTTATCAGCTAAGGGTTTGACATAATCATTATCATAATTAAAAATGGCAATCCCATCTTCAGGTAAATCTTCAATTAATTCATACTTGGTATTTTGAATATTTTCTATAGTTTTAAATAGGTGCATATGAGTTGGCCCTACAGCAGTAATAATTCCAATATCAGGAGAAACAAGCTTTGCAACTTCATCAATTTCACCCTTTTGTTTTGCCCCTAATTCAGCAATAAAAACTTCATGATTTTTATCTAATTCATTATTTATTACCTTAGAAAGTCCCATGGGTGTATTAAATGATGATGGAGTATTTTTAGTCCTATATTTTTCTTTTAAAATTATATCACTGATAAATTTAACTGATGTTTTGCCAAAAGAACCTGTAATTCCTAAAACTTTCAGTCCACTTTCCTTTTTTAGAGTCTTTATTTTTTCTTGAGCTTGAAGATAAAAACCAAGATTAATTTTTTCTTCCCTGGGTTTTCTTATAGCATTTGAAATCAGTAACAAAACATATTGGAAATAATAAATCAATAGTGAAAAAATTATTAGTCCTATAAGGCTTAAATAAGATTTTGTATTTTCATATATTATATCAGTAATTATTGCCCCTATAAGAAAGCATATGAAATTTACAAGTTTGTGAGTCTTTAAAAGTCTTTTTGCCCTGTCAGTCCATACCAAAGGAGTTTTTGACTTATAATTTTTGCTGTAGAAAAATTTACTAACATGGTCTTTATTTTCCCTTATCCAATTTTTGTATTCCTTATTATCATAACCTTCAAGTTGCAACATATGAATTGGATAATTGCTCCTGTAATAAGAAAAATATAAGCCAATACATATAATTATAAATTCACACAAATAAAATATTATCATTTCCTATTCTCCTAAAAATGAATTAATGACAGCCCTAAAAGTTCCAAAATCATCAATATATGAAAAATGACCACCATTTAAAACCACAATGCCAGAGTTTTCTATTTCTTTTTCAAAAATTTTTCCCATATAAAGAGGTGTAGCATCGTCCTTATCTCCCCAAAGTAAAAGAGTTTGGGCTTTTATTGCAGATAGCTCTTTTAAGGTCGATTCATTTACCACTTTTACAAAAACTTTTCTCATAATACCTTGGGAATTTTGATAATCATCAGAGCCGTGATTTTTATAAAATTTTTCCAAAGCATTTTTGTCATTTTTATGGGTCAATAAATATAATTTTTTTAAAGTTTTAAAAGTATATACCTTAACATAATATGAAAGTTTTCTTTTAGGGATAATTCCTGAGGCATCAATTAAGATGAGTTTTTCCACTAAATCTTTATCTCTTGAACCTAAAATCGTTAAAGTTTTTCCCCCAAAAGAATGACCTATGAAACTTGCCTTTTTGATATCAAATTGCCTACAAAATTCTTTCAAAAATTCATAATAATCATAAGTTCCATATACATAATCCGGATTCTCACTATCTCCAAAACCCGGTCCGTCATAAGCATAGACTGTATAAGAAGGTGGTATAGAATTAATTATAGGCATAACAGATTCTATATTTGCTCCCCAGCCATGTAGAACAAGGGCAACTTTTTCTCCGCCCTGCCTTTTAATGTAGGCTGTATCAATATTTTTAATTTTTACAAAAGATTTTTTTATATTAGTCATCATTATCTTTTTTATTATCCATTATATATAAGCCAGAAGTCCCTGAATCTATAGAGTCTTTTCCTTGACTTTTTATAGAATCTTCTAAAGATTTAATTCTTGCTAGAGAAATATCTATTTTTGCAATTTGATTCTCTTCATTAAGGGTGGTTTCCAAATTTTTATATAGCTTGTAATGATGTGTTCCCAATTCTTTGTATAAACTGTTTAAATTTTTCTTTTCTTTTATAATCTCTAACTTAATTTTTGCTATATCTCGTATCTCTCTTGTGTTTTGTGAAAGTCTTTTTGTTATAATATTTAAATTATTTCTTATTTCATCTAAGTTTGTTTGAAAATTGTCTAAAAAACTCAAAAAATCACCCCTTATCAAAGGCTATTATACCAAAAAATATAAGTAATTAAAATATTTGTGTTTCCATAAAAGTTTTAAGTAAGTCCTTAGATAATACTTTTTTAAAAGTGCTTTTCTTGGGTAATAATTTATTAAGGAGGGATTTTTTTGGAAAACTTAAGATTATTTGTTGGCACTACCTGCCCCTTTTGCAAAAAAGTTGAAAACTACATTGAAAAAAATAACATCAGTGGTGTGGAATTAATTAATATTGATAAGGATAAAGAAGCTCGCAACTACTTAATAGAAAATGGTGGTAAAAAACAAGTTCCTTGTCTATTTATCGGTGAAGAAGCTCTTTACGAATCATTAGATATTATTTCCTACTTAAAGGATAAGTTTAATAAATAAATCATCAAAACCCGGCTAAGTGCCGGGTTATTTTATATTGCAAGTATAATTGATGCTAAGCCAAAATAAATAACTAAAACTACAGAGTCAATAATAGTTGTTATTAAAGCCGATGCCATAATGGCAGGGTCGAGATTAATTCTTTCAGCAAATAATGGAAGAATTGCTCCCATTAATTTTGAAAGAATTACTGTACATAAAATAGTTAAAGAAACTAAAAACGAAATTTTTATATCAGCCTGTGTAAAGATCAATAATCTTAAAAAATTCACTGCTGAAAGCACAACGCCACAAATTACACCAACTCTAAATTCTTTAAATATTACAGCAACTCCATCCCTTAATCCAATTTCTCCAGTAGCTATTGCTCTTATTACTACTGTTGATGATTGAGAACCTGAATTTCCTCCTGTGTCTGTTATCATTGGTATAAATGAGGACAAAATCAAAAACTGACTCAAAATAAAATTATATTTTGTAATTATCCCCGAAGTTAATGTTGCAGAAATCATAAGAATAAGAAGCCATGGTATTCTATTTTTTGCCAGTTGCCATGGAGTTTGGTCTAAATATTCGTCTTCAGATGGATTAATAGCTGCCATCTTGTGAATATCTTCTGTCGCTTCATCTTCAACAATATCCATGACATCATCGAATGTTATAATACCACAAAGTCTATGCTCTCTATCTACAACAGGAATTGCTATATAACCATATCTTGTGAAAGCTTGAGCAACTTCTTCCTTATCATCAGATGTAGAAAAGTAAACCAGATCAGTTTCCATAATATCATTTATCAAAGCATCCTTATCCGCCACCACAAGAGTTCTTAAGGAAACAAATCCTAACAATTGCTTATACTCACTTTCTACATAACAGGTATAAATAATTTCTTTATCTTTTCCAAATTCTTTTATATGATCTAAGGCTTCTGCTACAGTCCAATCTCTTTTTAAAGACACATATTCTATGGTCATTATGGAACCGGCTGAATTTTTATCATACATCAAAAATTTATTTATCTCTGTTCTTTCTTCTGGAGTTGATTTCTGAAGAACTTTTGTAACAACATTAGCAGGCATTTCTTCCAAGATATCAATCATATCATCAAAATCAAGTTCATCTAGGATTTCTTCAAGCTCGCTGTTATTAATCTTATTTATTATTCTCTTTTGGTCATAGGGTTCCATAAAAGAGAATACTTCAGCACCCTTTTCTTTAGCCAACATTCTGAAACAAATTAAAAGATAAGTATCTTCCATATCTTCAATTATTTCAGCGGTGTCAACTACATTCAAGTCTGCTAGAATATTTTTAAGTTCAGTAAGTCTTTTCTCATCTACCATCTCAACGAACTTTTCTCTATATTCTGCATATTCTTGATAATTCATTTCACATCACCTACTTTAAATTATTTTTTAAATCTTTAAGTTTTTTTATATCATTCTTATCAAAGGAAGATAAATTTTTTTCTTTGAGTTTTTTCTGTAGATTTTTGGTAACTTTTTTTGAGTTTTCAACCTCCGCCAAAAGTTCTCTTGCAGAAATTCTTGTGCCTCCCCTTGAAAGAATAATTTCTTGAATTGTAGCATCAGATGTGGCAACTCTAACATTTCTAAGTCTGCCTATCATATCAAGCTCTCTTTCAATATAATGGTCTGCCCTCTCATTTTCCTTAGTAAAAACAATAACTATACCATCTTTTTTATAGATTTTTCCACCAGAACCCTTAACTAAATAGGCATCAAAGACAAGAATTATCTTTTCTTTTGTAAAATGAGAAAATTCAATCATTTTATCTATAAAACAAATTCTTGAATCTTCAAGATTTATATCCTTTAATTTAACTAAATCCGGCCAAAAATTTATCATATTATAAGCATCTACAAATAGATAATTTTTATCTTTTTCATACCTAATTCTATACATTACCTTATCACTTCATACATAATTATTCCTGCTGCAACAGAAGCATTTAGAGAATCAAATTCTGATAAATTCGGAATTTTTACCTTAAAATCTGAAGCTTTTATTAAATTATCGCTTATTCCCTTTCCTTCATTTCCTATGATTATGGCAACTTTACCTGAAAAATCTACATCTTTTATATTATCTCCTTCAAGAAGAGCTGCATAAATCCAAAAACCTGCTTTTTTTAATTTTTCTATAGTTTGGCTTAGGTTTGTAACCTGACATATATTTACATTATCAACTGCCCCTTGAGAAGTTTTATAAACAGTATCATTAACTAAGGCTTCCCTATGTTTTGGGATAATTATTCCGTCAAAATTAAAAAATAAGGCACTTCTTGCTATGGCTCCTAAATTGTGGGGATCTTCCATCTTATCTAAAATTAATAGACGAAATTCTTTTTTGTCCTTATTTTCATCCAATAATTCTTGAAAATCTTTGTATTCATAACCGCTCACAAGAGCCACGACTCCCTGATGATTTTTTCCTGGAGCCATTTTGTCTAGCCTATCCTTTGAAAGGCTTGAGATTAGAACTTTTTTTTCTTTTGCCATAGCCTTTATTTTAATGATTGAGCCTTCATGAGAGGCTAAATAAATTTTATCTACTTTATTATTTTTTAAGGCCTCTATAACAGGTCCTCTTCCGTAAATATAACTCATTTTTCACCTAAATTCTTAAAAAATTCTCTGACTTCTTTTGCTTTTCCACAAGTCATTTTTCCTTCTGGACAAGGTCCATAAACACAACCTGGTCCTGCATCCTTAAACAAAATTGGAGAAATCTCTTTTAACTGTCTAAGCATTTCTGTAGCCATCTGTCTTATTTCCCACTGAGCCCTATTGCAACATCTAAGTGATAAGAAGTGTAAAAGGGTCCTTACATTCATTGTAAAAACAATTTTTGTTTCACAAGCATTAGGGAAAACATATCTGGCATCTTCTATTGATTGTTTTTCAACTTTTTTTCTTGCCTTATCCTTGTCAAGTCCCATCTCTATATATTCTTTTGAATTTTCTTCAATTAAAATTTCCACTAAATCATCGTAGGCTTTTTGATCTTCTTCCATAGTCCTGATAAAAATTTCCTTAGCCTTGGGATTTTTTTCAATTTGTGGTGGAACTATATACTCAAAATGATTTAATCTTACATACCTTTGAGATTGTTGAGAGTATGAAGCAATTCTGTGCCTTACAAGTTGATGAGTCAAAGTTCTTGATACTCCTTCTACTGCAAAGGTAAAAGATGCATGTTCAAGAGGTGACATATGAGAAAAACCCATAAGCATATTTAAAAATTTATTTGTAGAATCTTCATCTAGTTTTTCTGAAATCTCATCTACACCCACTCTTGAATAACAAAGTTTGGCACTTTTCGCTATAGTTTCTTCAGGAAATTCAGTATGAGCAATTATTTTGACTTTCAATTTATCATCTCCCCAAAAATTTCTACCAGTCTATCAAGCCTATCAAGTAAATATAAATATCCGAAAAGAGCCTCAAGACCCGTCGCTTCCATGTAGTCGCCAAGTGTTTGATTTTTTGCAACAGTATGAGGTTTAGAATTTTTACCCCTATTATACACGCCCAATTCTTCTTCACTCAGGCTTTGCAAAACTTTTTCTATCAATTCTTTTTGACCCTTTGCCTGAACATATTTTATACTTTTAGTATGAAGTTTATGGGCGGGGATATTTCCCTTTAAAACCATAGTTCTCACTAAAAGCTCAAAAACTGCATCTCCCACATAGGCTAGAGCAAGAGAATTTAGCTCTTTTATGGACTTTTCATCATAAATTTTACCAAAAGCTAAAAAGTCTTTTAAAGTCTTTTCCACTCAATACCCTTTCTGGTATCTTTAATTTCTATACCCTTCTCTAATAATTCATCTCTAATCTCATCAGCTCTTTTAAAGTCCTTATTTTTTCGTGCATCTTCTCTTTCTTTGATAAGATTTAAAATTTCTTCATCTAAATCATCACAATTTTTTTCTCTTTCCATGATACCCAAAATTTTAGTCAAAGTTTTTAACAAAGACATTCCTTCTTCCAATAATTTTTTTGCAGAATTTTCATCTAAATTAACATTTATATCTTTAACTAAATCAAATATAGCTGTAATGGCATCTGCGGTATTTAAATCATCTTCCATAGCTTTTTCAAAGCTTTGTCTATGAGTTTGGAATTTTTCTTCTATTTTCTTTTCATCTTCTGTCAAAGCTCTTTCTTTTGAAAGTTCAATGTCTTTTTCAAGTTTATATTTAGCATTATAAAGCCTTTCAAGTGCATTTTTTGTTTGATTCATGACTTCCCTTGAAAAATTAATTGGTGCCCTATAAGAAGTTGTAAGAAGGAAAAATCTAAGTATTTCTAAATCATATTCTTTTGACACTTCTCTAACTGTAAAAAAGTTTCCCTTTGATTTACTCATCTTTTCGTTATTTACAGTTATCATTCCATTGTGAAGCCAAAATCTTGCAAAAGGTGCATCATTACACGTTTCAGATTGGGCAATTTCATTTTCATGGTGAGGAAATTTTAAATCTTCGCCACCTGTGTGGATATCTATAGTATCTCCTAAAAGTGTTTTTGCCATGACTGAACATTCAATGTGCCAACCAGGTCTTCCTTCTCCCCATGGTGCTTTCCAATATGGCTCATTTTCTTTCTTATTTTTCCAAAGAGCAAAGTCATAAGGATTTCTTTTTAAATCTGAAACATCTACACGAGAACCCGCTCTTAAATCTTCAATCTTTTTTCCTGAAAGTTTGCCATATTCTTTGTCATAATTCACATCAAAATAAACATCACCTGATGAAACATAAGCCGCACCCTTGTCTATTAAAGTTTGTATAAAACTAATCATCTGATCTACAACATGAGTAGCACGAGGATTTATTGTTTGGTAATCATAAAGACCAAGGGCACTTGCATCTTTTTTAAACTCTTCTATATATTTTTCAGCTATTTGTTCAGTTGTTTTGTTCTCTTCATTGGCACGGTTAATTATCTTATCATCAATATCTGTAAAGTTAAGCACAAATTTTACATCCAAACCCTTATATAGAAAATATCTTCTAAGAGTGTCAAAAACAACAATAGGTCTTGCATTTCCAACGTGAATATAATTATAGACAGTAGGGCCGCAATTATACATTGTTACTTTTCCACTATTAATTGGATAAAATTCTTCTTTTTTACCAGTCAAAGAATTAAAAAGCTTCATAAATTTCCTCCTATAAAAAAACGCCTCAATTAGAGACGATTATTTTTAATTTTGTCAAAAAAATCTTTGTAATAAGATAAAGAAATAAAAATTTTCTTGTCTATCATTTGGAAAATTTCTTCTTCTGTAGCTAGAGCCACATCCATGACCTCTTCTTTTTGCAAAGTTAAATCTTCTAAATCTATATCTTTTCTAACTAAGAAAATATGAAAAATAAAATTTTTGCCGGTAACTATCCTTTTTAGCCTAATCTCTTCAATAGGTATATCTATACCCAGCTCCTCAAAAAATTCTCTTTTCATTCCTTCTTTGCTAGTTTCCCCACTGATGCAGGAACCACCTGCAGAGCAATACCACATACCAGGAAAACTCGATTTTTCTAAAGATCTTCTCTGAATAATAAATTTTTTATCAGACCTATAAATCCAACCTTCAGATATCAAATGATACTGGCCCTTTCTCATGGGCATACCTTTTTTTATTACTTTATGCTTTAATTTTCCCTTCTTATTATAAAGATCCCAATACTCCAAGGTTCATCTCCTCATAATTATTTTACACTATATAGACTTTTAATTAAAGATAATTATTAACAGACCCTCACTTTTTCTTTCTAAGCTTGTAAGATTGAATAAATTTTAAAAGACACATACTGACCCTTTCTAAAAAATAATTCTCTCAAAGTTCCTTCATAAGTCATTAGGCATTTTTCCATAACTTTTTGTGATGCAATATTTCTCACATCAGCCATGGCTTCTATTCTGTGAATATTTTTCTTTTCAAATAAATATTTTATAAATTCTTTGCAAGCTTCAGTCATATAACCCTTGGACCAATAATTTTTATTTAAAACATATCCAAGCTCTGCACACCTATCTTTTGAATTAGTTTGTCTAATCCTTCCTTCAATAATTCCTATTGCTTTTTTATCTTCCTTGTGATATATAGCAAATCTTGGCACTTTTTCATCTTGAACTGAGAAAATTTTTAAAATTTCTTCAGCATCTTTAACACCTTTATAAGAATCCCAAGTCAAAAATTTTGTCACTTGGTCATCTTTTCCATATTCATATAAATCATAAGCATCATCAGGAATTGGCAGTCTTAAAATAAGCCTTTGGCAATAAAGTTTTTCCATATATACACCTCTTATATATAATAAAATTTTATAGTAATATAATGTTTTATAATATTTTATAAAATCCTTTTGACGAAATCAATCAATAAGGGTATAATTATCACGCAACATTAGGAGGTATAAAAGATGATTAAAAACCCAAATTTTAAAGTAATTTTAGTTGGAGATGGCTCTGTAGGTTCAAGCTTTGCTTTTGCAATGACTTTAAAGGGTCTAGGTAGAGAATTAGGAATTATTGACATCAATAAGAAAAAAACTATTGGCGATGCAATGGATTTAAATCCTGTTTTAACATACAATTCTACAAAACTTATTTATTCAGCCGATTACAGCGACTGTAAGGATGCAGATCTTGTAGTTATTACATCAGGTGCTCCACAAAAACCAGGTGAAACAAGACTTCAATTAGTTGATAAAAACTTAAAAATTATAAAAGATGTTGTAGATAATATTATGAAGTCAGGCTTTGATGGATTATTCTTAGTTGCAGCAAACCCTGTTGATATTTTATCTTATGCTGTTAAAGAATTCAGTGGATTCCCAAGAGAACGTGTTATTTCTTCAGGTACATCCCTTGACTCTGCAAGATTCTGTGATGAAATTTCTAGATTTGTTGGTGTTGATCGTCGTGACATCACAGCATATATTATGGGTGAACACGGAGATTCTTCTTTTCCATGTTGGTCAAACGCAAATATTGCCGGTAAAAAAGCTACTGAATGGATTGCAGAAAAAACTGATGATTTAGAAGCTGCAAAAGAAAAAATTTATACAAATGTTCGTGACGTTGCTTACAGAATCATTGAAAATAAAGGTGCAACTTATTACGGAGTTGCCACTGTTTTAGCTAGAATTTGTAGACATATTATTGAAGATTCTCATTCTATAATAACAGTTGGTGCTTGCCTTGAAGGTGAATACGGCTTAAGTGGAGTTTATATGGGAACACCTTGTGTTATTGGACGTAACGGAATAGAAAAAATAATTGAAGTTGAACTTGATGAAAAAGAAAAAGAACTTATGGAAAAATCTTTTAAGGCTTTAAAAGAAGTTCAAGATAAGGGAATGGCAAAAGTTAGAGAAAACTAATTAAAATTTAAAAATTAATAATTTTAAATTTGGGACTTTCCTATGAGATTGTCCCATTTTTATTATAGATTTTCTTTGACTTATTTATATTTTTAATATCAAATTTGTACCAGTATTTTGAAATTAATTTTTTCTAAAACTATTCTCAAAAAAAAAGATTATTAACCTAAAAGATTAATAATCTTAAACTTATTCTCCTAAATATGCTGTTTTTATTGTTGGGTCATTCTTAAGTTCTTTAGCGCTACCTTCTTTTACAATTTTTCCTGTTTCTAATACATAGGCCCTATCAGATACTTCAAGTGCTAGATTTGCATTTTGTTCAACTAACAGCATAGTAATTTTTTCTTCTCTTAACATTTCTATTACTTTGAAAATTTTTTCAACATATAAGGGTGAAAGACCCATGGAAGGTTCATCTAGAAGTAAAAGTTTAGGTCTTGACATTAAAGCTCTACCCATAGCAAGCATCTGTTGTTCTCCACCAGATAAAGTTCCTGCTAACTGATTTTTTCTTTCTTCTAGTATTGGAAACATTTGATAAATTCTATTTAAAATTTTTGTATTATCTTCCTTTATTAAAAAAGAACCTAGATGCAAATTATCATAAACTGAAAGACCAGTAAATACTCTTCTTCCTTCTGGAACTTGTGCAATACCAAGTGCTGTAATTTGATTAGCTTTTAATTTTGAAATATTTTTTCCCATAAATTCTAATTTTCCACTTTTAGGTATTAAACCTGATATGCTTTGCAAGGTTGTGGTTTTACCTGCACCATTTGCACCAACAAGGCATATTGTTTCTCCCTCTTCTACGTGAAAATTGATTTCTTTTATAGCATGAATATTTCCATAATATACATCTAATTTATTTACCTTAAGCACCTCTGACACCTCCCAAATAAGCTTCTACAACTTTAGGATTATTAATTACTTCTTTTGGATCTCCTTGATGCAAGATTTGACCATAGTTTAATACCATAAGTCTTTGACATATTCCAAGAACAAGTTTCATATCATGTTCTATTAACAATATTGTTATGTTAAATTTATCTCTTATTAAATTAATGGTTTCCATCAATTCTTCAGTTTCTTTCGGATTCATGCCTGCTGCTGGTTCATCTAATAATAGAAGAGATGGTTTTGTTGCCATTGCTCTTGCAATTTCAAGTTTTCTTTGTTGACCATAAGATAAGGATTCAGCAGGTAATGACCAATATCTGTCTAAATCAAATATTTTAAGCATTTCAATTGCTTTTTCATTGATTTCATTTTCTTCTTTCCAATATTTTGGAAGTCTAAACATCCCAGTAAAAACTCCATAAGACATCTGTCTATTAGATGCAACTTTTACATTTTCAAGCACAGTCATCTTTTGAAAAAGCCTTATATTTTGAAAAGTTCTGGCTATTCCCATTTTTACAATTTTATAAACTCCCAAACCGCTTATTTTTGAACCGTTAAGAAAAATTTCTCCTTCTGTTGGATTGTAAACACCTGTGATCATATTAAAAACAGTAGTTTTTCCTGCACCATTAGGCTATGTTTAATAAGTACATACTTCTTTTACTGTTGATTATCTGATTTTTTTAAGTTCTTTACTTCTGCTTCTATTCTTGTTTCTAACCAAGTTCTTCTTGCTTTTCTTTTGTAAATTCTCCGTTCTTTTTAAGTGTATCTACCGTTGTTTGTGCTACGGCTTTTACTACGTCGATTATTGTACCTGTAGCAAGATCAATATACTTGTTTAGCTGTTCTTGTTTTGTGCCTTTGTTTTCTTCTTTAATCTTTTTTGCTTGTAATCTTAAAACATTAGCTAAGAATGTTGCCAAGATTGGCACTATTGCAATTATTAAGCCTGTTAATGCTGCGTTTAAAGTATTTTCCATTTTTTAATCTCCTTTATTATAATAATCTGTTTACTTCTGCTTGTACCTGGTTGTAATTGTAGCCCGCGTCTTGTAGTTTCTTTCTTCGTTCGTTACCATTACCCCACTTACCCGCTATTACTTCTTTTGCTACTTCCGTAACGGATTTTCTACCGCTTCCGCTGCCGCTAAGTTGCCTGTTTACTTCTGCTTGTACTTGGTTGTAGTTATATCCTGCGACTTTTAGTTTGTTGATTCTATCGTTACCATTACCCCACTTACCCGCTATTACTTCTTTTGCTACTTCTGCGACTGTCTTTTTTGGTGCTGATGGTTTTCTTCCGGATAGAATGTTATTTACTTCTGCTTGTACTTGGTTATAATTGTAGCCCGCCGCTTCAAGCTTGCTTTTGCGGTCGTTGCCTACGCCCCAAGCACCCGCTATTACTTCTTTTGCAATTTCTCCAACGGTCTTTTTGCTTCCGCTGCTTGGTCTTTGTGGCTGTGGTGCTACTGCTCCGTTGTAGTTGATGTATGGTATCTTTCCGTGCCTGCTCCATCTTCTACCGTTAAGCCCTGCTATTGGTCCGTGGTTTAGTAAGGCGGTTTCTTGAACTCCGTTACTCCATTTTGGCGTACATTCAATTACACGCCCATTTCCTACATATACGCCAATGTGGCCCGGAAGCCATACTGCTTCGCCTGGTTGAATGTTTGAAAAGTTAGAAGATACGCCAATACATTTATTAATCATTCCGTCGGCTGATACGTCCGGAACGCCATTACTTGCATAGGCTGCACCGCCCCAAGTGGCGTTTCTGTTACCATTCCAACCCCAAAGAATACCTTTTATAAGGTTTACGCAATCGAAGCCGAACGCCCCTTGACTGCCCGCCCTCTTCATTGCTGCTTTTGTTGCTGAATCATACATACTTGGGTACTGTCTGGCTTTATTTTCCACCATTGAATTTGTCATTATTCCACCGAAGCACCCCCACGCATAAATGGTTCTATAGTTTCTTTTAATATCGTATAGTTTGCTAATAAAAGTGTTTACATTCATCTTTCCGCTTACTCCTGTTCTCGCTGCTTTTTCTGCTGCGTTCCATTGGTTTAGGTTATTTTCTTCAATTATCCCAATTAATTTATTTGCGTAGTTAGGATCTGTTGCATAGCCTGCGGCTTGTATTTCTCTACAGGCTTTTTTGTAGTCTTTTTCTCCAACTACCTTTTTATACCTGGTAAGGCTTGTTAGTAGTCGGCTATGGTCTTTGATTGATTCTTCCCAAGTGTTGTAGGCTCTAAATCCTGCTGTGATTGTTTCAAAGTTTTTTCCGTCGTAACATTCTTGGGTCTTTGCGTTATATACTTTGCCGCTCCAATTGCTGCCGGCTTTAATTCCAAATAAGGCGTTACCTTTTACTGTAAGCCCGGAATTACCCCAACCGCTTTCTAATATCGCTTGGGCGATTGTTAAGCTTGCAAGTATTCCGCTTTGTTGTTCTTCTTTTTTTGCTAATGGTCCAATTTTTGCTATAAATTGTTCTTTATTCATTAGATCCCCTTTCTGCTATACGGTTGTATTATTAATATCTACTGTATAGCCTTCTGTTTCTTCCGGGTATTGCTGTTTTAGCTTTATTGCATTTTCTGTTCTTATCACGTAACAATATGAAAGAATCGCACCTGTTGTTGGTGCGCCTATAAAGGTAAGTAAAGGGGCTAATTGGCTATAGTCATACTTAAATACTATATAAGCCCCAAATACTACGCCTAAAAAGTAGGTTAATAAAACGGAAGATACCACAATTTTTTTAAATTCTGGTTTTCTTCCGTCTTTTTTTGTCCTAATTCTTTTTCTTCTGCCTTTGCTTGTATTTTTCAAGTAAAGCATAAAAAGGAAGAAGCTTGTTACTCCTAGCAAGAAAGCTATTGCTAGTTTAAACAATATCTTTTCCCCTTTCTTTTAATAGATTAACAATACTGTCTATTCTTTTTTCTGTTCCCAATTGCTGTGCTTCAAGCTTGATAATTCTTTCCGCGTATTTGCTTATTGATTGGTTAGTTTCTTTTGTTGTTTCTTTGATCTCGTTAATTGATTCTGTTAGGTGCTCGATTTGTTGGCTAATAGTTGCCGACGTTTCGCCATCTTTTTTAGATTCTGTTTTTAACCCTTTTTGATAAGCATATACTGTAGAAATTATCCCAAGCACGGTAGCAATTAACCCAAATAATATACTTGCGTCTTTCATTGCCGCACCGCCTTTATTCCTTGAAGTCTTGACCTGTTATTTCCTTAAATTCATCTGGTGTAATTTGCCCCCAAGGTGTAGCCTTTGTAATTACTAATGTTTTTAATTCGTCAAGTGTTATCCATTCATATTCCCAAGCTAATTTTAAAAAGTCCATTATTTACCCCCCTTTAATTGTGCTATTTCTTTTTCCATTTGCGCCATTTTAAGCATATTCATTGTAAACTGCTTGCCTAAAGTTTCTATAACTTTTTCTTTTTCGTTTAATTCTACGGTAAGTTTGGTAATCTGTCTTCCAACTGTCATAAAGCCTTTTTGTTTTTCGGCTTGTACCTGCTTAATTCCTATGATGGAATCTTCCCTGTGTAATACTGCCATTCTGTTTCCCCCTTTACTCGAAGTTTCCGCCTGTAGAAGCTATATAACATTCGCCGCTTGCACCATTTCTTTTTACTGATACGCGAATATTTACGCCCCATTTTGAAGCGGTTTTAGTCTTATTTGTTAAGAAGATTTTAGAACCTCTTTCTACTTTTGTTGTTACGTCTTCCCAAGTTGGGTTACTATCGTAGCCGTTGTTACAAATTTCAATCTTGCTTATTGCTCCGCTTGGAATTTGTCCTATAAGTGTTAATAGGGCTTTTGTTACCATAGCGTCGGAATTAAGCGGCGTTTTAAGTTCGAAAAGTATTTCATTTTCATTTTTTGTAAATGTAAATTCTTTTTCACTTCGTCCGCCTTCGCTATCTGTTACAACTATTTTAATTCTTTGTGTGCCGTTTAATATTTCTTGCCATTCTGTAGATGAAATATTAAAGCTATAGTTCGAACCGGAAGAAGCACTAAAACTTCTTTTTTGCACTCCGTTTAAATACTCTTTAACGTTAAGTGCTTGTCCTGTGTCCGGATCGCTTACGCTGTAGCTTAGATTAAAAGCGCCTGTCTTTGTTCCAAGATTGCTGCTTGAATTTGAATTAATAACCGGGTCGGCGTTATTATTTACTGTTCTTTGGCTTGATGTTCTATATCCGGATTCTGAACCGTAATTGTCGTAGGCTTTAACTCTATATGTTACATTTTGCCAACCTTTGGTAATTGTATCTGCGTAGCTTCTGTTGATACCTTTATAAATTCTGCTGTAGCTTCCGTTGTCTACTTTTCTTTCAAGAATATAACCTACTGAATTTCCTTCTGGGTCGCTTGATGTTCCCCAAGTTACTTCAAGGCTTTTTCCTGCTTGAACTTTTGATGGTACGTTAATATCGCTTGGCGTTGTAGGTGGTTGATTCCATTCTATAGTGTATGCGCCGTCTGAATCTGTAGAATTAGATACCAAGATTTCAGATTTCAGATTGCAAAGCGGGCGAACGCCGTTGCCGCCATTGCACGCGTCGCTCCAGCCCAAAGAACCGCCGTAGTGGACAACGCGGACGCTGTACGAATAGGACGTATAAGGTGTTCTAAGCCACCACCACCAAGGGTTTGAAGCGGTTAAGCTTGTACTCGAATAGTTACTTTTGCTTACTGCTTCTGGTGTTGGGTAGGCTTTTCTGCTTTCGTTGCCATCAAATATTGGAAATCTTGTTCCTTCTGCTATTCCGTTTTCATTATCTAAGCCTACTTCTGTAGTTGAAGCTAAGAAAATTTTACTTGTTACCGTTTCGCTTCCGCCACCATCTAAGCTGTGCCTTACTGTTTTAAGGCTTGTAGATACCATAGCATTTTTAAAATCTGATGAAAAATTATATAAGAAGCCTGGTTCGCTGTCGTAAGGATTCCAAGTATTAACATTATTTGAATTTGGCGGTGCGTCTGCTCCGTGCTGCGCGCTGTACCAATTACTTGAACCACTATTTAGCCATTGAAGCAAGTTAGAATTTTTGTAATAGTTATTTCCGTAATTTTGCCTATCGCTGTTGCTGTTTCTTGATTCTTTTCCGTCAAATGCTTTAATTGATAATATTTTATCCGAAATTAAAGTTACTGTATTTGATGGATAACCGCTGTGGTTTTTGTCCGCTATTTTCCAAATAACAGGCTTGCCGTTGTATTTTGAAAGATTATCCTTGACTTTCGCGCCAACCGGCAAATTACTTATTTTTTGTGCCATTTGATTTCTCCTTTTTAATATATTTGTTGTAGTATTGGTCCATCTTCTTTACAAGATAATAGCAATCGCCGTGCGAAGCGTGGGCCTTCCAAGATTTGTAAGACTGTTCCACTTCTTTTAGTGTGATTCTCTTTTGTTCAAGCATACTTGCGTACTTGCGAATTTTCTTTCGCATTTTATTTTTACTACCACGCCTTAGTTTGCGAATTACTTTTCCGCTTTCCGTTAAGTATGTGTGAAAGCCTAAGAAGTCTATACCGTGTCGAAGTGGGAAAATCTGCGTCTTCTGATTAAGTTCAAGTCCAATTCCTTTTAAATAACCTTCTATCTCTCCAAGACAATATTTTAAATATTCTTTGTCTTCGTGAATTAAATAGAAGTCGTCCATATATCTTCCGTAAAATTTAATTTTTAGGCGTTCTTTTATGATGTGATCTAATTCATTTAAGAATAAAAGGGCTAACCATTGTGAAAGTTGATTGCCTATTGGTATTCCTGGGTCTTCGTCCGAATCTATTATGTGGTTTATTATCCATAGTGTGTTCGGTTCGTGGAAATACCTTCTTACCATTCTTTTTAAGTCTTTGTGTCTTATGCTGTAGAAATACTTTCTAATATCGCATTTAAGAACATAGCCTGTAGAATAGCTTTTAATATCATCTTCATTTGGTGTTTTGCCTTCTCTTCTTCTTTCTGCTTCCATCTTGGCTTTTCTTGAAAAATAATAGCTTTGTAAGAAGCTTTTTAATCTCTCTAAGCCAAAGTGTGTTCCCTTTCCGGGCTGTGAAGCGTAATTATCTTTAATTAGAACATTCTTTAGGATAGGCCTTACCACTTCTTCGCATAACGCTTGCTGTACTACTTTATCTTTGAAGCTGTTAGTTTTTACAAGTCTTTTCTTTGGTTCGTAAACGTAAAATTCGTAATAGTCCGAAGTTTCATATTTTCCGGTCCTTAAAAGATACTGTAAATACATTATGGCTTCTATTTGGTTGTTCTCGAACTTGGCTACACTTTGTTTTTGCCTGTTTCCTAACTTGGCTTTATTAAAAGCTTTGCGTAAATTCTCGAACTCTGTTATATCTTTATATTCTTTCATTGTTTCCTCTAGTTGTGTATAATTCGCGCCCGGCTTATATTGTGCGGTGCTTGAATATCAACTGTCGTGTGTTTGTCTTTAAAAGACGGGAAATAGCTTCCTTTGATGGATAGGGTGCTGCTTTCTGCTTGTTATCGCTTACTTGGTCTGACTTTTCTATCTAAGCGGGCGAACGCCGTTGTTGCCATTGTACGCGTTGTTCCAGTTCAAAGAACCGTCGTTGTTGACAATGCGGACGTTGTACGAATTGGACGTTGCAAGCTATTCCCCAATAGTTTTAATTGCCCTTATCTCTAATGTGCCATTTTATAGCCATATTCTTTACGTTTAGAACGTATCTTGCCCAAGTTTCCGCTTGGCGGTCGTCAAGGGCTATACTTTCATTCTCTAAGCATAGGGTAATTAAAAATAACAAAGTCTTACACTTTGTTATTGCTTCATTTTGTAATTTTAATCTTTCTTTTAATGCTTCTGGGTCGTTAGTGTTTAGTTCGTTTGCGGTGTTTATTAGTTCGTAAATATCTAATGCTATATTTTGCATACGGTTTACGAATGTAAATCTATATTTCTTTGGAAATCTTCTTGAATTTTCCGTCATTGTTATTGTATATTTTGAAAGTTCTTTCGCTTTCACTAATAACAGGAAGTCTTTATCTCCGTCTATCATATAATGCACCTTCCACGCCTAATTTCTGCTAACTCTTCTTCTATTCCTTCATCTCCTACAAGATAAAACACGCCTTCATCTTCAATAAACATTGTAGCCTTGTATCCTTTGTATGTTTCGCCTTTTATTACTATTGCTTTTAAATCTTCTTTACATTCTGTACAGGGTAATTCTAAGCTTTGAAATAAATTTGCTATTATACAAGATATTTCTTTCTTTGTGTCCGCGTGCTTTTCCATACTTTAACACTCTATGCGGTTCTTGCTGCGGTTGTAATTGCCTTTAATTAGCTTGATACCTTCTAAGTTTTTAAAGCTTACTGTAAATGGATTGCCTGTTATATCATTGAACACGCCATCTTCAAGCCTTTTTAACTTACCTTTAATATCTGATAAGTCTATTCCAAGTGCTAATAAGCCTTGTTCGTTCTTACCCGCTTTGTTTTTTGCGTCTTCCCAACCGTCTTTTTGTGCCTTTGTAACGTGTATATCTTCGTTTTCGATATGTTCGGTTAAGCCTAAGAAAGCTTTATCATAATTGGCCGTCATTTCTGGCGTAACGTGTATATCTTTATTTTCTATATGTGATACAAATTGGCCCTTATCTGCGAATTGTCCTTCGTGGGCGTTTGGGTTTTTGTTATGTTCTTCTAAGTCCGCTTTTGTCGCTGATACTGTAAAAGGATCTACTTTTAACTCTATAACTTCCGCGTTTGAAATCTCCATATAGATTACTAATTTAACTTCGCCCGCTGCACCTGTAGTTATGATTACTTTTTCTGTGTCCGGACAATTAGCAATTACAATTAGATTTCCTTCATCATCAAATGCGCCTATTTCTCTAATAGTAAATCCACCTTCATTTGGCGGAATAACCGCTATAATCTCTATTAAGTTTGGGCTTTCGTGGTTTACTTTGCACTCCTGCACCGCTCCGCGCCACTTTTCGCCGTTTAGCGCTGTTTGAATTTCTGTTGGTTGGTAATATTGCCCGCCGCCGTCGCCTGCTGCAAATTCTGTAATATTAACCTTTTTTCCGTCAAGTATTGCCTTTGTGATTTTTTCTTTTCCTTTGGCGGTTACTATTGAACCATATTTTGCCATCTTAAAATCTCCTTTCTTATCTTGGGTTTACGCTTACTTCTATTCTGTAAATTAAGCAATTAGCGAATCCAATAACCCTTGTATATGGTATTTCTCTTTTAACATAAGGATATACCTTTATTTCTTGGCCTAAGCCTTCGGCTGCTCCTATAAATAGTGTTCCATTTTGAATAATATCGTCCGGCGTAAATGGATAAATACCAAGCGTATTTCCAAGAAGTGCTGCACTTCCTGCGTATAGGTTGGCTTTACTTTCCATAATGTAGGTAATTTTGCTTAGATGTGATCTAAGATTTTTATAGTATCTTATTCTATCAAGTGCCATTGCCTGTAAATCTGCCGGCGCTCCGTTTTCTGTGGCGTTAATCTCTATTGAAAAGGTGTAGGGTTCGTCGTTTGTTTCGAACCACTCTTTTATAGTTGTATTTGGAAAGATATTTCCAAGCGCTCTTTTAACTGCATAAGGCGTTCCAAGTTTCCTGTATATTTTTATACAGTCTTTTATAATTTCCCTTTTAATTTCTACGCTGTAGTCGTAGTCGTACCATAGAACGTTCAAGTCATAAGCTAATATATCTAATGTTGTTTCGTCCAGTTCGTCGATTCTTGAAAAAATTATATTCTTTGGAATCTCTTTATTGATTTTTTGTAATTCGTTAGCAATTAGTTTTCCAAGCGCTTTTATATCTTTATTATCCGCTATAGCTGGCGGAATAGTTTTTGTTAGGTCCGCTTGATCTATTCTATTCATCTTCTACGCCCCCATTTATTAGGTTTGTACTTTCTGCTATAGCTACTGCTGTATCATTAACCGCCTTGAATTGTGGCTGTCTAATTTCTACACGCTTTATTCCCTCTTCCATTAGAAATTGATTAAGTTTTGACGGGTTTATATCTCTTCCCATCTTTTCGCTTTGCCAAGCCTTGTACTTTTCTACTGCATATTTCGCAGCCTTTTCTATACCTTCGGCGCTTAATTGTCCGTGTTTAAATCCGTAATAGCTTATATCTATCTTGTAGCCTACTTTATCCGCTGCCTTGACTACTACCTTATCTGTTAGTGGTCTAATATCTTCTGCGGATAAAAGCTTTTCTATAGCTTTTATAGTTTCTTCTTCCGGCAATCTTCCGTCCTTCATAAGCACCCTAATTTCGGCCACTCCTGGTGTAGGCGATACCGTCTTCACGTCCGCTATGCTGGCGTTGGCGGTTTTTGCATAGAATCTATACGCGCCTTCCGGCCCTGCTGTGCTATAAGTCGATAGGGCTTCCCTGTACCTGCTGTATAAGCTGTCGTCGCTTTCTGTATCTGCTCCGCCCGCTGTCGCTGTAAGATTTTCTATTTTTTCAAGATAAGGTACAAAATCTACTATCTTCGAAATTTGACCTGGCAAAAAGCCGTTTCCAATCTCTCCTGCAACCGTGCATACCGCTTCAATATCTCCTGCGATCTCTCCAATAGGAATTACAAGGTCTTTTGTGGTTTCAAAAAATATTTTGCCATCTACTGTTGACCTGCTGCCTTTTGGAATTACTGTCGCTGTTTCTCTCTTTGTAGAAAGC
>QWCQ01000044.1_pt1 | contig 140440 bp, 132 predicted proteins | sample 1972701 | NCBI WGS metagenome assembly QWCQ01 (sample SAMN09866704, study PRJNA288562) | Human gut metagenome isolate pre4_stool, whole genome shotgun sequencing...
ACCAGAAGGAACAGAAATGGTAATGCCAGGAGATAATGCAACATTCACAGTAACCCTAATAACACCAATAGCAATGGATGAAGGATTAAGATTTGCAATTCGTGAAGGCGGAAGAACAGTTGCATCAGGCGTTGTTTCTAAAATCTTAGAATAATAATTAAAAAATTTTGGCGGTCATTTATGACCGCTATTTTTTGTTTCTATGTCAGATATTGGGGAGGCTCGTTAAGACAAGCATCCATCTTTTTAACAGAAGATAGACAAAAAAATTATTATCCTAAAAAGAGCTATCAAAAATTACATCCTTAAAACCCAATAAATTCATGTTATTATTACTTTGCACTTATATGCACCTCAAAACTTTATTTTTGGTTATTTTAAGTTTAGGACTAAATGCGTATAAGTGCAATTTTTCACATAAAAAAATCTGTTAGAGATCTACTCCCCAACAGATATTATAGAGCCATTTTAGAGCTGTTTATTTTTATAAAAAATTCCAATTGTACTGATAATAATAGGCAATACTTGACTAATTAGTATTTTTTAAGTATATTAAAAAAATGAAGTGAGGTGTACTATGAGAGAGTTTAAAAGGGACATTAAAAAACTTGTTATAAAAGTCGGTTCTTCTTCTATAACCCATGAGGACGGAGCGGCTAATTTAGAAAAGATAGATGATTTATGTTTTGAACTTGCAAATTTAAAAAATCATGGTATTGATGTGGTTTTAGTTTCTTCTGGAGCGATTGCTGTAGGTAGAAAAAAGTTAAATTTGAAAGAAAGGCCTAAAGAAACTTCTGTAAAGCAAGCAGCGGCAGCGGTAGGGCAGGTATCTTTGATTAATATTTATGATAGGACTCTTAATCACTATGGATATTCTACGGCTCAAATTTTACTTACAAGACAGATTGAAACAGATAGGACAATGTATGAAAATGCTGTAAATACTTTTGATAATTTGGCACATCTCCCTGCTATTCCCATAGTTAACGAAAATGACACTATATCGACTTTTGAAATTAAGTTTGGGGACAATGATACGCTTTCTGCTATAATTGCAAAGATTGTAAATGCGGATCTTTTGATTATGCTTTCAGATATTGATGGACTTTATACTGATGATCCAAGGACTAATAGTGGTGCTAAACTCATTAAAACTGTTGATAATATAGAAAGTGTTATAGATTTTGCTAAAGAAACTAATTCTGAACGTGGTGTTGGTGGAATGTCAACAAAAATTAATGCGGCAAGAATGTGTTTGGAGAAAAATATTGATGTTGTTATCGCTAATGCCAAGGATTTTAAGATAATTAGACAAATTATGAAGGGTGATGAAGTTGGAACTTACTTTACAAGATAAAATTTTACAAATTGGGAAAAATGCTAAAGTTTCATCTAGAGATTTGGCACGATTAAATGCTAAGGAAAAAAATGAGATTTTATTTCAAATAAAAAAGAATTTAATAAGTAATTGTGAGTATATATTGGAAGAAAATAAAAAAGACATGGCTCATGGTAGAGAAATAGGAATGAGCCAAGGTCTTTTAGATAGGCTTCTTCTAAATAGACAAAGAATTGAAAATATGGCAGATTCTTTGGATACAATAATTTCATTAAATGACCCTGTTGGCAAGACCTTGTCGGCTTTTATAAATTCTGATGGTTTAAATATTGCAAAAAGGACTGTGCCAATGGGGGTTATTGCAATTATATATGAAGCAAGACCTAATGTAACTTTAGATGCGGCAGCACTTTCACTAAAGGCAGGTTCTTCTATTATCTTGAGGGGTGGCAAGGAGGCAATAAATTCTAATATTGCTATTGCTTCATCTATAAGAGATGCTATTAAAAGTTTATCTTATAATGAAAATATGGTACAGATAATTGAAGATACAAGTAGGGATTCTTCTTTATATTTGATGCAGCTTAAAGGTTATGTGGATTTGCTTGTGCCCAGGGGTTCTGCTTCTTTGATAAATTCAGTTGTGGAAAATGCAAAGGTACCAACTTTACAAACAGGTGTTGGAAATTGTCATGTTTATGTAGATTCTTCTGCTAAAGTTGATATGGCGATAAAAATTATTGAAAATGCAAAAACTCAAAGAGTTGGAGTTTGTAATGCCATGGAGAGCCTTCTAGTTCATAAGGATGTTGATAAGAAATTTTTTGCAGAACTTCAAAAATTAATTGATAAGTATTCTATAAAAGTTTATGCAGGAAAAAATTCCAGAGACTATTTAAAAAATGTAGATGATGCCAAAGAAGATGATTATGGCAAGGAATATTTAGATATGGCTTTTTCAATGAAAATAGTAGAGTCTTTAGATGAGGCTATTGACCATATTTATAAATATTCAACAGGACACAGTGAAGTTATAGTAACTGAAAGTTATGAAAATGCCATGGAATTTACAAAAAGAGTTGATTCAGCGGCTGTATATGTAAATGCCTCTTCAAGATTTACAGATGGTGGTGTATTCGGATTCGGTGCTGAGCTGGGTATATCAACTCAAAAACTTCATGCAAGAGGACCTGTTGGACTTGATGAACTTGTCAGCAGTAAATTTGTAATTTTAGGTAATGGTCAAGTGAGGGAGTAATGAAATATATTTCAACTAGGGGTAAGGATAAGCTTTCATCATCTTTTGAAGCTATAGTTAAGGGTATTGCTTCAGATGGTGGCTTATTTATGCCAGAAAAATTTAATAAAGTAAATTTAAGTCAAGATATCAAAGATAGGATGGATTATAGGGACTTTGCTGAAGTCATTATCTCAACTATTTTTGATGATATAGATAAAAAAATTCTTAGAGAAATTATTGATAAGGCTTACAGCAAAGAAAATTTTTCTGTGGATAATGCCTTAAGGGTAGAGGAGGTTAATTCTCTATATATAATGGAACTTTTCCATGGAAGGACAAGTGCCTTTAAAGATTTTGCCCTTTCAATTCTTCCTTATTTTATATTATTGGCTAAGGATAAAGATAAGAAAATAGGAATTTTAACTGCCACTTCCGGTGATACAGGAAAAGCTGCTCTTGAAGGTTTTAAAAATCTTAAGGATACTTTTATAATTGTTTTTTATCCTACTGATGGAGTTAGTCCTATACAAAAATATCAAATGCTTACACAAGAAGGCACAAACGTCTATGGCATTGGAATAAAAGGGAATTTTGACCAAGCTCAAAGTGCTCTGAAAGATGCCTTTAATGACAAAGAATTGAGAGATTTTTTGGAATCAAAAAATATTTTATTATCATCAGCAAATTCAATAAATATAGGTAGACTTGTTCCACAAATTGTGTATTATTTTTATGCTTACTATGATTTGGTAAAGAAATCCAAAATCAAAGATGGGGAAGAGATAAATGTGGCAGTGCCAACAGGTAATTTTGGTAATATTTTGGCTGCATATTTGGCTAAAGTTATGGGTCTAAATATTGGAAACTTTATTGTAGCATCTAATAAAAATAATGTTTTGACAGATTTCTTCAATAGCGGAATTTATAATGCAAATAGAGAATTTTATAAAACTAATTCTCCTTCCATGGATATTTTAATTTCTTCAAACTTAGAAAGATTATTATATCTAAAAGCTCCTGAAGAATTAAATTCCTACATGGAATCTTTAAAGAATAAGGGAACTTATAAAATTTCTGATGAATGTAGGAAATCTCTTAAAGAATTTAAGGGCTATTATGCTGAGGATGATGAGGCTTTAGAAATAATTAAAAAATATTATAAAAATTTTAATTATCTTTGCGACACTCATACAGCAGTCTGCCTTAAGGCTGTAGAAGATTATCTAAAGGAAAATGATGATAATAGAAAAATTTTACTTGCTTCAACTGCTTCTTTTTATAAATTCCCAGCATCTATAGGAAAAGCTTTAAATATTAGTGGAAGCGATGATTTTAAAATAATTGATAATATCAATAAAATAACAAATATTCCTATACCTGAGAATTTAAAAAATTTAGATAAGAAAGAAATTCTACAAAATATTGTTATTGATAAAGAATATATTAAGAAAGAAATAATGAAAATTTTAGGTGATAATGATGAAAATTAGAGTCCCAGCTACCAGTGCAAATTTAGGAGCTGGTTATGATACAATGGGTATGAGTTTATCTTTATCAAATGAATTTATTTTTAGTCCCAGCCAAGAAGATTTTGATAATAGTAATTTGATTTATAAGTCTTTTAAGTATTTATTTGATAAAGAAAATAAAGAGTGTCCAAAAGTAAAAATTGAAGTTTCTGAAAATGTTCCTATAGCAAGAGGTTTAGGCTCATCTGCTACCTGTATTGTTGGTGGGCTAATGGGTGCTAATGTTCTTTTAGGAGATAAGTATTCAAAAAAGGAAATTTTAAGCTTTGCAACAGAAATTGAAGGTCATCCTGATAATGTTGCACCAGCTATATATGGGGGACTTGTGATTTCTACAAAAGTGGATGATGAAGTTTTATTTTATAAAGTGGAGCCGTCAGAAAACCTATCCTATATTGTTATTGTACCTGATTATCCTTTGAAAACTGCACTTGCTAGATCTCTTGTAAAGACTGAAGTTAAACTTGAAGATGCAATTTATAATATTTCACACTCAAATTTAATTTCAAGAGCTATAGAAAAAGGCGATATTGATATGCTATGTAAGATATATGGAGATAGGCTACACGAACCTTATAGAAAAAAATTAATAGTGGATTTTGATAAATATAAAGAAATTGCTGACAGGAGAAATTCTGCTATTTTTATTTCAGGAGCAGGACCTACAATACTAATTATTTCTTCTAAGGATAATAAAGATATCTATAGAGATTTAAAAAATGTATGTCCGTCAACATATAAAATTTTAGAATTAGGTCCTGGAGAAGGCGTTAAGATAATTGGAAAAGATTTTTAAAAACAAGAATACTTCTGCCTTGATGGCTCTCTTCGCTATGTTTTTGTGGGGAAGTGCCATACCTATGATAAAAACAACTTACAAGGTCTTAGGAATAACAAGTAAAGATCCTGGGTCTATGATTTTAGTGGCAGGTTATAGATTTTTTCTAGCGGGTTTTTTTGTTATATTTTATAAATTTTTATTTGAAGAAAAATCCGACAGAAAAGATGACTTTTCTCTTATTTTTTATATAATTTCTACAGTTGTTCAAATAACTGTTGCATATATTTTTTATTATAACGGTTTGGCTTTGATTTCTGGTGTCCATTCTTCAATAATTCAATCTACTAATTTTCTTATGGTCTTGATTTTTGCTCATATATTGATTAGAGATGACAAATTCAATTTAAAAAAAGTTATATGTGTAATCTTAGGAATAATTGCTACCTTATTATCAAATGTTGGGGGAAAAGTTGATGGAGTTGTTTCCCTAAGAGGTGAAGTATTTATTATAATGTCGACAGCCCTAAATGCTTTGGGTACAGTTATTATGAAGAAATGGGGTTCAAAGGAAAATACCTATAATATTTCAATTTTCCAATTTATTTTTGGAGGTTTTTTATTAATTATTATGGGTTTATTTACTCATCAACATCCTCTAATCTTTAATTTTAAAGCTATTGTTTTATTAATTTATGGTTCTTTTATATCTTCCACAGCCTTTGTTATTTGGTATATGCTTTTGAGGTATCAAAAAGCATCAAATGTAGGGGCATATAAGATGTTTATACCAATTTTTGGGGCATTTCTTTCGGTTATAATCTTAAAAGATAAATTTAATATCTATTTATTTGTGGCTTTATTTTTAACAAGTTTTGCTACAACATTTTTACATTCAGATTTGATGGAAGGTAAGAATTAATAATTTTAGGGGGAAATATGGATTTAGATATAAATACACTATTAGAAATGAAAAATAAAATTGAAAAAGATCTAGCACACAGTGGTGAATTTTTTTATGAGGATAGACCTCCAAAGGATGAAATAAGAATAAAGGGTAAAAATGATTTTGTCACAGAAGTCGATGTGAAGGTTCAGGAATATTTAAAAGCTAAACTTTTAAATATTTTGCCTCATGCACAATTTATTGCTGAAGAAAAAAATAATGATGATATAGATATTAATAAATTAACTTGGATTTTAGACCCTTGCGATGGGACAACCAATTTAGTACACGGTTATAAACATTCTTCAATAAGCTTAGGTCTTGCCAAAGATGGGAAGATTTTACTTGGCATGATATATGATCCCCATACTAAAGAACTTTTTTGGGCAATAAAAGAATATGGTGCTTTTTTAGGTGAAAAATCTATAAGAGTTTCAAATATTAATAATTTAAAAGATGCTCTTTGTGCCATTGGAGCTGGTGGATTTAGAATAAACAGAACTGAAGAAACTTTTGATATGATAAAGGGGCTTTTTTTAAATAGTCAAGGCATAAGAAGAATTGGATCGGCAGCACTTGAAATGTGTTATGTTGCTTCTGGAAGAACAGACGCATTTTTGGAAGAAGATTTAAATATTTGGGATTTTGCTGCAGGTTTACTCATTTTGAAAGAAGCAGGAGCCTTTGTCAAAGATTTTCATGGTAATGACCTGATTCTAAAAAGAAAAAGTGGAGTAATTTGTGCCAACCCTTCATTATTGAGAGAATTGGAAATTTATTATTATTAGGTGAGAGATGTTAAAAAAGTTAGAAAAAAATTTTGAAGAAATAATTTTGATGACTCTGTTAGTCCTTATGAGTATAGTTTTAGGTCTTCAAATAGTTGCCAGATATGTATTCAATAATTCTTTATCTTGGTCAGAAGAGTTGGTAAGATATTTATTCATATGGTCCACATTTTTGGGAATTCCCTATTCAATAAAAAAGGGGATTTCGATTAGAGTGGATTTTTTGTCTTATAGGATGTCTTACAAAAATCAAAAAAGATTAAAAATATTAAATTGCATCTTTATAATTATTTTATTTGCAATAATTTCTTTGTTTTCTTTTGATGTTTTGAATAAATCAATTCTTTCGGCTCAAAAATCTCCTGCAATAGGCATACCGACATGGACTTTGCAGTTTTCTGTTTTTATTTCAAGTCTTTTGAGTATTTATAGAGCAGTAGAGAATTTATTTAAAATTAGGAGGGAAAAATGATAATAAGTCTTTTACTTTTAGCCTTTATAATTTTAGTTATTTTTGGCTTTCCCATTGCAATGGTTTTACTATTTTTAGCAGTTCTTCCCAACCTAATAAACCCATGGTTTCCTGCAGATCCCCAATATATCATTAGGGCGATGATAAGTGGAGTAAATTCCTTTCCGTTAATGGCTGTTCCAATGTTTATCCTATCAGGCCATATAATGGCAAAGGGAAAAATTTCAGATAAAATTTTTAACTTTTTTTCTTATTTTATTGCCGAGAAAAAAGCTGGAATTCCAATAACTTGTGTTGTTACCTGTCTTTTTTATGGTGCAATATCAGGTTCAGGCCCTGCAACAGTAGCTGCAGTAGGTTCTATGACAATACCCCTTATGGAAAAAATAGGCTATGAAAAAAATTATGCAGTGGCATTAGTAGCGTGTGCAGGAGGTTTAGGTGTAATTATTCCACCTTCTATTCCTCTAATTTTTTATGGTCAATCATCAGGACTTTCAGTTTCTGATCTATTTATTGGAGGTATATTGCCTGGATTACTTCTTGGTTTTCTTTTGATAATTTATGCGTATTTTTATGATTTAAAAAAAGGTCAAGATAGGAAAAAACTAATAATTTATAGTCAAGAAATTAAAAACAGAGGTCTTAAAAATTTATTTAAGGATTCTTTTTTTGCACTTTTGTTACCTATAATTATACTTGGCTCAATTTATAGGGGAGTTGCATCTCCAACAGAAGCAGCGGTAATTTCTGTATTTTATTCCTTATTTATTTCTATTTTTATCTATAAGACTATAAATTTAAGAGATATGAAGGAGGTATTAATTTCTTCAGTTTCAAGCTATTGTAATGTTTTATTTATAATTGCAGCAGCAACGGGTTTTGCTAGAATCTTAACTTTCTTAAAAACCACGGAAATTGTAGGAAATGTTATCGCAAGTTCTATAACATCAAAAGTTGCCCTTTTAATTTTCATAAATATATTTTTATTATTAGTGGGCATGGTTATGGATACTACACCGGCAATATTAATACTTACACCCCTGTTTTTACCCATTATAAAAACTTTTTCCATAGACCCTATTTATTTTGGGGTAATGATGGTTGTAAATTTAGCTATTGGATTTGTTACACCACCTTTAGGAGTAAATCTTTTTGTAGCATCCTCGCTTGCAGAAGTTTCTCTAGACCAGCTAATAAAAAGGGTTATACCTTTTATTGGAGTATTTTTATTTGGACTTTTGCTTATTACGGCATTTCCTCAAATCTCTTTACTTTTTTTAGGTGATTGATATGAAAAAAATTATTATAAATTGTATTGTTTTAATGTTACTATTAAGCCAAACTTCATGTTTACAAACTGGCAATAGGAGAAAAAACCATAAAATGGATGTCTATAACCTATATATAGCTTGTGATTCTCAAGAAGATACAGTAACAGGAATTTTTATGAATGAATTTGCTCGTATTTTGCAAGAAGATTCTAAGGGAAGGATAAAAATGAACACCTATCCAAATTCCCAACTGGGATCTGATTCAGAACTTATTGAAGCTGTCCAAAATGGAAATATAAGTTTTTGTGTAGGGACAAGCGCCCCTCAAGTATCTTTTGTGCCTCAAGCTGCAATTTTTGATGCGCCAATGGCTTTTAAAAATCTTAAAATTGCAAGAAAAGTTCTCGATGGTCCTCTTTACGATAAGCTCAAAAGCTATTATAAGGACAAGGATTTGAGATTATTAGCTATAGCAGATCAGGGATTTAGATTAATGTCTTCAAATAAGAATATAAATAGCATTAAGGATTTTAAGGGTATAAAAATTAGGACCATGGAAAATAAAAATCATATAGCTTTTTGGAAAGCAATAGGTGCAAATCCCACACCTATGGCATGGCCTGAAGTTTATATTGGGCTTGAACAGGGCTTTATAGATGCACAAGAAAATCCACTTGAACTCATAGTAGCATCAAAAATTTACGAAAAACAAAAATATATTATAAATACGAATCATATACTACATTCTTTAATGCTTATAGGTTCAGAAAAAGTACTTAACGATATACCCGAAGATTTGCAAAAAACAATAGACGAATCAGCTCAAAAAGCAAAACAAATAGCAAGGGCAAAAACAGATTTACGATATGAAGGTAGATTAAAAATAATTAAAGATTATGGTTGTATTAATAAAGATTTATCTCCACAACTTTATAAAGATATGAAAGAAGCATCAAAATCTATATGGCTTGATATGGAAAATCAAGTGGATAAAGATTTAATTAATTTATTTAAAAGTGAAATAGAAAGGTCTGAAAAAAATGAATATTAGTGGAAATACAAAACTTATAGGTCTTTTGGGTGATCCAATCAGTCACTCCCTTTCTCCCTTTATGCATAATCTAAGTTTTAATAAAGTAAAAAAGGATTATGTATATTTATGTTTACCAACAGGTAAGAAAGACTTAGGAAAAGTATTAGAAACTCTTAAAATTGTCGGTGCAAAAGGGGCAAATATAACCTACCCCAACAAAATAGAAATAGTCAAATATTTAGATGAAGCCTCTGATGAGGTACAAATAATTGGATCTTGCAATACAATATTAATTGACGAAAATAAAAAAATAAAGGGATACAATACAGATGGGCGTGGATTTGTAAAATCATTAAAAAATAACTCAATTGATATAAAAGGGAAAACTTTTGGAATAATGGGCCTTGGAGGAGCAGGCTCTGCTATAGCAACTTGTTTAGGTTTAGAGGGATTAAAAAGGCTTTATGTTAAGGAAGTAGATTTTGATAAGGCAAAAAATGTAAAAAAAAGATTAGAAGAAAAAATAAAAGGACTTGAAATAATTTTAACAAAAGATCAACAGGACTTCGCCAAAAATTTAGACAAAATGAGCCTAGTAATAAATGCAACGCCTATAGGCATGGGAAGGTCAAAAGATGATAGCCCAATGGATCCGGAATATTTGAGAGGTTTTCCTGTAATTATCTATGACATAATATATTCACCATTAGAAACAACCCTACTTAGAAAAGCAAAATCCTATGGGTTAAAGGTTTTCAATGGGATTGACATGATGATAAATCAAGGTGCTATTTCTTTTAATATCTGGACTGGTGAGGAAATGGATACCAAACTGATTAAAGAACGAATAGTAAAATTATTAAAATGACAAGAAATCAAATAAGCTCTGTAAGTTGAGCTTATTTTTTATGGAGATTTTATTTATTTTTTTAAAAAAATTACAGATTATTAGGCAAATATCAAATTTAACAAGGTAATTTTAGCGCCTTAGTTTAGCAAAAAGAATAATATGTAAATAAAAAATTTTATAATCATAGGGGTAAATTTAACTCATAGTAAATTTAATAAGAAATATATTAAAAAAATGCAAAAAAATTTACTTTGTTATATCTTTAACATAAAAAATTGACTTGAAATAATTTAAAATAAGTTATAGAATATTAAACAAGAAGTGAAGTAATAAAAATTTACTTCTGAAAAATTTTATAGGTAGAAAGGAGCTACAATATTAATGATTAAATATTCAGTTGTAGGAGCAGCTGCTTATGCTTGCGGCGAATTCCTAAGATTAATGGTAAATTATCCAGATGCTGAACTTCAAATGGTTGCAGATGGATTCGCAAAAGGTGACTTAATTCAAAACGTTCACCCACAATTACAAGGATTCCATGACATGGAAATCTTGGATACTTCTGATGAATCTCTTCGTAAACTTATTGAAGCTAGTGATGTAGTTTTAGCAGCAGTTGATGCAGGTACTACTTGTGAACTTGCTGATAAGGTTCTCAAAGGTGGAAAGAAATTTATAGACTTTGGTGCAGATTTACGTTTCCGTGATCCAGCAGTTTATGAAAAATGGTATAAAATTAAACATACATATCCTGAAATGACTAGGAACTGTGTATATTGTATCCCAGAAATGAATAGAAAAGATGCAAAGGGTCAAAATCTTATTTCTAACCCAGGATGTTATCCAACAGCTTCAACTCTTGGATTGATGCCAATTCTTAAGGAAGGATTTGTAGTTGAAAATACTATCATTATTGATGCTAAGAGCGGATATACTGGAGCTGGTAGAAGACCAATGTTAAACAAAATGATTACAGAATCTGAAAACAGTTTCAGAGCTTATTCATTAGGTGGTGGACACCGTCACACTCCAGAAATCGAACAAAACATCGAATACATTACTGGAAAACATCAAATGATTAATTTCCAACCACACTTGTCTCCACAAATTCGTGGTATTGAAGCAACTATTTATGCAACTTCAAATCATGACATTTCAAATGAAGACCTTTATGAATTATATCAAAAACATTATAAAGATGAACCATTTGTTCATGTATATCCTGCTTCAAAACCAGTTGAAACAAAATGGACAGCTGGAACTAACTTCTGTTGCATAAGCCCATCTTATGATGCAAGAACTAAGAGATTCATAATTTCTTCTGTTATTGATAATATAGGCAAGGGAGCAGCAGGACAAGCTATCCAAAATATGAATATCATTTTTGGAAAACCTGAAACTACAGGACTATTACGTCCACCAATGTATCCATAATTAATAATTTATTATTAATATATTTATATAACCTATCGAAAGGAGAAATATATGGATTACAAAAAAATTGAAGGTGGAGGAATAACTTCACCTAAAGGATTTTTAGCAGGTGCCACTTATTGTGGATTCAAAAGCAAAAATCCTGAAAAGCCTGATTTAGCAGTTATCTATTCTGAAAAAGAAGCAACTTGTGCGGCTGTATTTACAACTAATGTTTTCTGCGCAGCTCCAGTAATTCTTGATAGAGAAATCTTAAAGAAGGGAAAAGCTAGAGCAGTTGTTATCAATTCAGGTATTGCTAATGCAGCTACTGGTCAAAAAGGTATTGATAATGCAAAAGCTGTTGAAAAGAAAGCTGAAGAACTTTTAGGACTAGGCGAAGATCAAGTATTTGTTTCTTCAACAGGTGTTATTGGTCAACAATTACCAGTAGAAAAAGCTCTTAAAGGTCTTGAAAAGATTGTGCCAACTCTAAGTAGAGAACAAGGTACTGATGCAGCTTATGCAATCATGACTACTGATACTGTTAAAAAAGAATCTGCCATGGAAGTAGAATTTTCTGGTGGTAAAGTTACTATCGGAGCTATGGCAAAAGGTAGTGGTATGATTCATCCAAACATGGCAACAATGCTAGTTTATATAACTACTGATGCTAAGATTGAACAAGCTGAACTTCAAAAGTATTTATCAGCAAGCGTAGACGATACTTTCAATATGCTTTCTGTTGATGGAGATACTTCTACTAATGACTCTTTATTCTTAATAGCTAATGGAGCTAGTGGAGTAGAAATAAAAACTAAAGAAGATAAAGAAAAATTTGCAAAACTTATAAAAGAAATTTGCTTAGATATTACTTTAAGAATAGCTAGAGATGGCGAAGGTGCTACTCATATGATAGTTTCACATGCTAACAACCTTCCAACTGATAAAGATGCAAGACTTGTTGCTAAGTCAATAGTATGTTCATCTCTTGTAAAAACTGCTATTTATGGTAAAGATGCCAACTGGGGACGTATTATGGCTGCAGCTGGTTATTCTGGAGCAAAATTTGATGTATCAAAGGCAGATTGCTTCCTAGAAAGTAAAGCTGGTAAAATTGCAGTTATGGAAGGCGGATTCGGTACTGACTTTGACGAAGATAAGGCTAAAGAAATTTTATCTGAAGAAGAAATTTACATTACTGTTGATTTACATGACGGAGATGCTTGCGCAACAGCTTACGGATGCGACTTGACATATGATTATGTAAAAATCAATGGGGATTATCGTTCTTAATAAGGAGGATAATTTGATAAATATAGAAGAAAAAGTTAATGCTTTAATTGAAGCTATGCCCTTTATAAACCAATATAAAGGAAAAACTGTAGTAGTTAAATTTGGCGGAAATGCCATGATTAACGAAGAGGTTAAAAATGCAGTTATCGAAGATGCTGTACTTTTACAAGCACTTGGTGTTAATGTTGTTCTTTCCCATGGTGGCGGACCAGCTATCAATAGAATGCTTGAAAGACTAAACATTGAAAGCGAATTTGTAAACGGTTTGAGAGTAACCACTAAAGAAATTATTGAAGTTGTTGAGATGGTTCTTTCAGGTTCTGTAAGTGCAGATTTGGTTAAAAAGGTAAGTGCTTTAGGTGGTAAGGCTGTAAGCTTATCAGGTTCTGATGGAAGAATTTATTTCTGCAAGAAAAATCAATCAGACTATGATTATGGTTATGTAGGAGAAGTTGTTTCAGTTAATGCTGAACCTATAGATGCTCTTATTAAAGCAGGATATATTCCAATCATTTCTCCAATAGGTGCAGATGATAAAGGAAATTCCTACAATATTAATGGAGATACTGCAGCTGGAGCTTTGGCATCAGCTTTAAAGGCAGAAAAGTTGATTTTATTAACTGATATTGAAGGACTTTGCAATGATATTAAAGTCAAAGATGTCATCAGTTATTTAAATATTAAAGATGTTACTAAACTTAAGGAAATAGGAACTATAGCTGGAGGAATGATTCCAAAGGTTGATAGTTGTGTTGAAGCTATCAATAATGGTGTAAACCAAGTCCATATTATGGATGGTAGAAAACCACACAGTATATTATATGAAGCTTTCGTTGCAGAAGGCGGACATGGAACTGTTGTTGGTGAAGCTAAAGATAGCGTTGGAATTAAGTGGTAATTAAAGGAGGTAATACCAATGAATAAAAAATTTACAAATAATAAGGACATAGTTGCTGCTGGTAAAAAGTACACTATGGATACTTATGGTCAATATGAAGTTGGCATGGTAAAAGGTGAAGGTTCTTACCTTTGGGATGCTGATGGAAAGAAATATATTGACTTATTACAAGGTGTTGCAGTTAATGCATTAGGACATTGCTATCCAGATGTAGTTAAAGCTACTCAAGAACAAGCAGCTACACTAACTCAATGTGCAAACTATTTCTACATTGAACCAGGTGTTAGACTAGCAAAAATTATTATTGAAAATTCTTGCATGGATAAAGTTTTCTTCAGTAACTCAGGTGCTGAATCAAATGAAGGAGCAATGAAACTTGCTCGTAAATACCAAAAAATGCAAGGACATCCAGAAAGATATGAAGTTATAAGCTTCAAACAATCTTTCCATGGAAGAACTTTAGCTACATTAACAGCTACTGGACAAGATAAATCTCACTTAGGTTTTGAACCACTTCCAGCAGGATTTAGATATGCTCTTCTAAATGACATGGAATCTGTTAAGCAAGAATATAATGCAAACACTGCTGCAGTAATCATCGAACCTGTACAAGGTGAAGGTGGAGTTATTCCATGTACTGAAGAATTCTTAAAAGAACTTCGTGCATTCTGTACTGAAAAAGATATTGTTTTAATCTTTGATGAAGTTCAAGTTGGATGCGGAAGAACTGGATATCTATTTGCTCACCAAGGATATGGCGTTGAACCAGACGTTATGACACTTGCAAAAGCTTTAGGTAATGGTATTCCAATTGGTGCATTCTGTGCTAGAGGAAAATTCGCAGATGTATTAAAACCAGGTAACCACGGAACTACTTACGGTGGTAACCCAATAGCTACAGCTACTGCAGCAGCAGCTTTAACAGCTATTATTGAAAACAAACTTCCTGAAAGAGCTCAAGAAATGGGTGCTTACCTTCAAGAAAGATTAAATGAAATGAAGAAAAAACATCCAGTTATTAAGGAAGTTAGAGGTAGAGGTTTAATAGTTGGTGCAGTTCTTGATGTGGAAGATGCTCACGTAGTAACAAATCCATGTTTTGAAAAAGGTCTTATCCTTAACTGTACAGCAGGAAATGTTTTAAGATTTGTTCCAGCTTTAAATATTCCAAAAGAAACATTAGACGATGCACTAGAAATTCTTGAACAAGTGCTAACTGAAATTGGCAAATAATTAATTTAATTAGATTTTGTTTGGCGGCTAAGCTGCCAAGCAAAATCAAAATATAAATCTTAGGATTTAAATTTTTTTAAATCACTTAAGAAAACGATTTATTAAAAGGCGGTTTTTATATTATGGAAAATAACAAAAAACAACAAGAGATAAAAGAAGGCAGAATGCCTCATCTTTGGGAAGCATTATTATCATTAGCTATCTTAATTGGCGTATTAGCAGTAGGTATTATAGTTTATCATGTTGACCCACACGTTCCAATGTTTGTTGGTGCTTGCGCAGCAGCATTAATGGCATTAAAACTTGGATATAAGTGGGATAGAATTGAAAAAATGATGATGGACGGTATTTATAAAGCCCTTCAATCAGTAATTATTTTGATTATCATAGGTATATTAGTTGGTATTTGGGTAGATGCAGGTGTTGTACCAGCAATGATTTATTATGGATTAAAGATTATTCACCCAAGTATCTTCTTAATAGCAGCTTTAATTATATGTTCAATTACATCCCTAGCAACAGGTACTTCTTGGGGAACAGTTGGTACAATGGGTATCGCCCTTATGGGTATTTCATTAGGACTTGGAATTAACCCAGCAGCAACAGCAGGTGCTTGTCTTTCAGGAGCATACTTTGGCGATAAAATGTCTCCATTATCAGACACAACAAACTTAGCACCAGCTATGGCAGGTACTGACGTTATAACTCACGTTAAGTTCATGATTTTACCAACAGTTGTTGCGTATACACTATCAATTATATTTTTCGGAGCATTAGGATTCCATTATTATCAAGGTGGTGGAGCTGACTTAAGTTCAGTTGCTGAAATTTCAAATGCTCTTAAAGCTTCATTTACAATCAACCCATTCCTATTAGTTCCACCTGTCGTAGTTATTGTTTGTGTAGCTATGAAAATGCCAGCTATTCCTGGTATAGCTATAGGAGCTTTTGTTGGTGCAGTAATGGGTGCTTTATTTGGAAATTCAAATTTAGGTACAATACTTGACTGTGGTATGAACGGATTTGTTTCTGAAACAGGACTTGAATCAGTAGATAATCTACTTTCAACTGGTGGTCTAATGAACATGATGAATTCAGTTTCCATGACTTTAATAGCTATGATGTTCGGTGGTATCATGGAAGATACAAAACAACTTCAAGTTATTGTTAATAAGTTAAAACCACTTGCTAACACACCAGCAAAACTTGTTATTCTTACAGAAGTAACTTGTTTCGCATCTAATGCTACAATGCCAGAACAATACATTTCAATCGTAGTTCCTGGTCGTATGTATGCGGAAGAATATCACAACATGGGTCTACATCCAAAAACTTTATCAAATGCTCTTGAAGGTGCAGGTACAGTTTCAGGTGCAATGATTCCATGGAACACTTGTGGTGTTTATATGTCAACAACATTAAAGATGAGTGTAGGACAATACTTACCTTACCTATTCTTCAACTACACTATGCCTATAGTAGTTGCTATTATGGCACTTGCAGGTTTAACATGTGCTGATATGGAAGGTAATAGATTAAATGCTAAACAAGCAAATTCTAAGGTAGTAACATGGCCAACAAAACCAATAGACGGAACAGTTCGTATTTAACTTATCCTTATATTGTTTGCAATTTAAATAAACTTAGAGATAATTTGGCAGCGCTTACTAAGCGTTGCCAAATTTATAATGTATCAATAGTTGGAGTTATAAAAGGCTTTAACGGCATTGCTGAAATTGCTAAAGTTTATGATGGAAAGGTTGATTTTATTGCTTCGTCAAGATTAGAACAGCTAAACGTGATCAAAGAATTAAATTTGCAAACACCTCTGATGTGCATAAGAATTTCTATGCCTTCTGAAGTAGATGAACTTGTGAGAATTTGCCAAATTTCTTTGCAGTCAGACCCTAGTGTAATTAAATTAATAAATGAGGCTGCAAAAAAACAAGGACTTATTCATAAAATTGTTTTAATGGCAGATATAGGGGATCTGAGAGAAGGCTTCTGGAATAAAGATCATCTATTTGAAGAAGCTTTAAAAATTGAAAATGAATACGATAATTTATATTTAGCAGGAGTAGGAACTAATTTAGGATGTTATGGCTCTATTGTTGCAACTCCGGAAAAACTTCAAGAACTTGTCGATATTAAAGATGAAATTGAAAAAAGAATTAATAGAAAAATTGATATAGTTTCTGGAGGAGGTTCTTCTTCATTATTAACCTTGTTAGATACAAAAATCCCTGAAGGTATTAATGAATTAAGGCTGGGTGAGTCAGTGTTAATGGGTCTTGGTACTTGGGGACTTGACCTTGACTATTTGCATGATGATGTTTTTGAATTATGGACTCAAGTAGTAGAGGTGGAAACAAAGCCTTCTTTTCCTGTAGGTCAAAGAGGTGTAGATGCCTTTGGAAATGTTGTTGAATATGAAGATATAGGTATTCATACAAGGGCAATTGTTTCTATTGGTAAACTAGATTATGGTAATGATCCCTTCGCTCTTAAAGTATTCGATAAGAATATTAAGGTACTTGGAGCATCATCTGACCATACAATTTTAGATGTTACTAATGCAAAAGAGCCAACAAAAGTTGGAGATATAATAAAGTTTAAAATTTCATATTCAAACTTGATATATCTTACTAACACAAATACAGTAAGATTAATAGTTAGAGATTAAAAAAAGGACTTCAATGCAGAAGTCCTTTTAAAATTAAATTAATATTATTCACTTGCAAAATTGTCGAAATAACCTTGGATTAAAATAACTGGAGTTCCCTTATCACCACTACCACTGGTCAAGTCGCATAGTGAACCAAGAAGGTCTGTAATTCTTCTTGGAGTGGTTCCTAGTGTTTCATTAGTTCCAACTAAATTTGCATTTTTGTGAGAAATCTTATCTTTCATAGCTTTAGTAGCTTCTTCGGTATTCATATCTTTAAGGTCTGTATCAGCAATATATTTTATTTTTAATTCATTTGGTTGACCAACAAGTCCTTTTGTATGAGCAGGAGAAACAACTGGGTCAGCAAGTTCCCAAATTTTTCCAACTGGGTCTTTGAAAGCACCATCTCCATAAATCATAACTTCTATTTCTTTTCCATATAAGTCTTTTAGTGATTTTTGTAAATTATCTACAAAATCTTGACCATTTCTAGGGAATAACTTTAGTCTTGAGTCTGATGCATAGTTTGAACCAAGTAGACCAAATTGTTCGTTAAAGCCACTACCATCAATACTTTCAGTCATGATATCATCAAGAGCAAGACAAACTTTAGCACCTGCATCATTCAAAATTCTTTTAATATTAAAACGTGTGTGAGTGGAGCAAATTAATGCTTCGTCAGTATATTTTAAAATTGTGACAGGGTTATTAGAAAAATGAATTTCGCAGTCATTATCCTTGCATATATCCTTATATAAACTTACATAGTCAATACCTGTAAATTGATGTTTAACTACAGGTCCAAAAATTCTTCTGTAGTCTTTTTCTTCTAATACATCAGAATAGGGATTAATCTTTTTGTCAATTAAAAGATCAGGACTCATAAGAGCATTACCAACTTCGTCAGAAGGGTAAGAGAAAAGAATATGAATTTTCTTTCCCGTCTTTGCAATAGCTCTTAAAATAGTTGAAAATCTGTTACGACTTAGAATAGGAAAAACAATACCTATTTCTTTATCAAATTTAGCATTCAAATCTTTAGCTATTTGGTCAACATTAACATAATTATTTTGAGCTCTAGCTACTAAAGATTCTGTAACAGCAACAACATCCCTATCACGGATTTGAATATTTTCAGCATCAGTTGCGAGTTTTAATGAATCTCTAACTATAGAAACCAATTCGTCACCACTTTTTACAATAGGTGTACGAATACCACGAACAACTGTACCAACATATCTTGTCATATACTAACCTCCCAAGGTTTAAAAAAATTATCTTTTTACTTGAAGATTATACTCCATCTTTTTTAAAAAGTAAAACAAAAATTAAAAAAATTTTTAAAAAATATTATAATTATTCAATCATATCTCATATAGTGAGAAAACTATTAATATTTATGGAAAAAAAAACTAAAGAGAGAATATTGCTAGTATATGATGAAAATTTATAAAAAGAAATAAAACTCTATGAAGAATTATTTGGTTTGAAAATAAAAGAATATTTATTTTTTAATAGAATTAATAATAAATTTTCAGATCAGTCAGTTAGAATTATGATTAAGAGAAATTGCAAAAAGGCAGGTGTTCCAATAAATATAAGACAACATATGTTTAGATATACATTTCTACACTTTTATTAGAAAAGATTCAGATTCTAGGAATATACAACGAATATTGGGACATTCAAGTATAACAATAACACAAATTTATACCAGTATTAGCTCTAATAAAAAATCAGAAATAATGAAATATAAAAATACTAGATTAAAAATATCTGTGAATAAAGAGTAATATTGAATTATCTGTAGTAAATGTAAAGAGGCAGGTTTATGATAAATTTAAAAAGTGAGATAGAAAAATTAAAAAAGTTTTAATTGGATTTATTTTTTAGTATTACAAGTACAGGTGATTTTTAGATTAAAAGATGATATAAAAAAGCCTAGAATAAATAAATTTTGTATATTTTTATAATGATATTTAAAAAAGATTAGTGTGCATATATTTATTTTCAGACAAAAAAGAAAGACTCAAATATATGAGTCTTTCTAATGTTTGCTATAAATCTTATTTTATTTATCATATACAAAGGACAATGCGTTTAAATCTTTCCAGAATTCATCTTTACCGTTACCAGCTCTTTCAAAATCATGTCCATTTGTTGCTTCAACTATTGCATAATATGCCCAGTGATTATCAATGTCTGAAAAATATAGAATTTTGTCTTTATTTGCATCAATAAATTTTTCATCTCCATATCTATTGAGCATTTTGTTTACCAAAGTAACCACTTCTGATCTCTTTATTGACTTTTCAGGTTTAAATGTGTTGTCAGGATAGCCTGAAATCCAGCCTGCACTTGAAGCTTTGCTAACTGCTTGATATGCCCAATGTTCAGGCTTTATATCTATGAATGTATTTGAGCCTTCAGCTAAATCATCAAACCTTGTTGCTATAGCAGCAAACTCAGCTCTCGTTATGGTGTTTTGAGGTCTAAATGTATTATCAGGATATCCTTTGATAATACCGAGTTCATTCATATATGAAATTGCAGTGACAGACCACCTATCATTTTTTACATCAGAAAAATCATAAGCGTAAACCTTACCTTTAATAGGTCTGTTTTTCAGAAGCCTTGCAAACATAACCGCTACTTCTTCTCTTGTCATATTATTTTCGGGTCTGAAAGTATTATCTTTATACCCTATTAAATATTGAAAGTGATTTTCTGTATTTAATATAGGTCTGTCTACGATAAAAGAAAATGTTCGTTCTTTAGGTTCTTCTGTTTTTTCTGGGTGTTTTGGTTCCTCAGGTTTTTTTGGTTCATCAGGCTTTTTTGGTTCATCAGGTTTTTTTGGTTCCTCAGGATTATCGGATTTTTTGGGTTCTCCTGCTGGTATCCCCAAAATATCGTAAATAGGACCATCATTAAGCAAAAGTGCCAAATGACGTGTGTAGAAATCAGCAAGTGTCGCATTTTTAAATGGAGATGTAGAAATACTTTCTAGGCCACTTGCTATGGCTTGGAAGTTAATTTTTTTATCATTTTTTTCTAGGTAGGCAAAATTTTCTTTTCCAGACTTGGTACTATTTAAGTCCTTGCCCCAGTAGTCTTTTTGGAAATCTCGACCTGCAATATCAATATTTCCTACTTCATCTCCCTTTTTAAAGTTATTTCCATCTTTTTTTAGCTTAAAGGCCTTTCTATTTCCATCCTTTACTTCTGTCACAAAGTTATTGTCTAGTGTGACCTCATCCAATATAGCTCCTACATATTTACTGTATATTTGCTCATTGTTTTCTTTATTGTCTGTTATATTTGCTAAAACTGTAAAGCCCTTTAAAGTTGCCTTATCTATGGCTCCAAGTCCTGTGGCAGGTACTTGTTCAGTGCTTTGTCCACCTACCGTTAATTTTCCTCCGACATAGCTTGCAGAATTACTTATGCCAAAATTTTTATTAGTATTCATTAAAATTCCCACAAAACCAGCAGCTATAACAGAATCATCATTTGCGTTAGATTCTGCAGTAATATCTCCAAAAACTAGGGAAGTAGACTTGTCTACAGTTGTATTTCCTTCATATCCCATTAACGCACCTGCAAAGCCACCGGCATTGGCAGCTCCACTATTAGCTTTGGTTTCTATATTCTCGCCTAATTGTCCAGCATTATTTTTGAAGCTTCCATCATAGATACAACCTGCAAAGCCACCTACATTTGCCTCTTTACCATTACTTGTGCTAATAGAATCTTCCACAAAGGCAGTAGAATTATCGATGGCACCACCATAACCGTAGCCTACAAAACCGCCCACACTATGGTTGTATTTGTTATTTTCGCCTATAATATTTATACTCTTAAGATTTGCAGAAGACTTATCAATGGTTCCTGAATTATAACCGACAAAACCGCCTACATAAGCATAACCTTCTTCATTTGAATTACCATTGACAGTCAAATCACCCAAGACCACTTTATTATTAGTTAGACTTCTATCCTTTTTGTTGTTAGCAATAAAGCCGCCTATTAGTGCTTTTTCTTGTGGTAATTGGATCTTGACATCTCCAATTGATAAGTCTACATTTTTAACATCAATTTCTACATTTTTTTGATTTTCGTGCTTATCTGCTGATACTGCAAAACCTCCAAACATACCAATGCCTTTAAGGTCAAATCCCTTGACGTCTATTGTATTTTTATCATTTATTCCATCAAATTGTGTCACAGTATCTGCAAATCCAGCAACATCTCCACCTTTACCTTTTGCTACTATACCATTTTTTAAGCTTATTTTATTATTTTTTCCTTTTAAAAAGTGTATAAAAGGAGCTACTAAGACCTCTCCATTTTCATTGGAAACCTTAAGGCTTTTGGCAGACAAGCTGTTGTTGTCGCCCATAAAGTATCCCCAAAGGCTGGCTATAGAATTGTCTTTAAGTGAATCTGCTACTATATCACCCTTAACATCAATAGTATTATTTTTAAAGACATCGTAATTGTCTAAACCACTACTCATGTTATTGGAAAATCCAGCACAGGCAATAATAGGTTTTTTAACCTTATATTTATTTGTTTTTGAAGTGACTTTAATATCTCCACCTACACTTAGATTCACATTTTTAATAGTTAAGGGAAAGGATTCTAATAAGCCTTGTTTTTTATCTAATCTGTTCTCATAATCCCATCCCCCAATTCCACAAGCATAAGTGGGTACACTGAGTTGAACATTATTTTCAGATTCAATAGATCCACCAATTTTAACTTCTACATTTTCCAAATAATGGAGGTTATGGGCAATACCAGTGGCAGAAATTGGTGTATGTTCTGTACCTAATTCTATTCCAGTACTTCCCTTGTTAATGGCCTTGATATCTCCTTTTACTTCAAGCTTAACATCCTTAAACTTTTTGGCTTGGACGTTATAGCCAAGACCTGCCGCTTGGGCTATGGAATGGATACTTCCTGCAAGTATTGAACCATCAACTTTTATATTGAGATTAGTCACATCTCTAAAATGATTTTCATTAGAATTTTTTGTATTTCCAAATGTATCTTTCCCATTATCAGAGATAAAACCATAAGCACCAATCTCTACTTTGTTATACTTACCATCATTATAGTTTTTTACTTGAGGATCTAGTAGCCCTATATCTCCAGACACATGGATATTGATATTATTCAATTTGGCAGAAGCCATACGAAATGCAAAGCCTGCTGCTTGTCCTGTGAAAATATGATATTTAACATTAGGATCCCAACTCATATCCCTTTCATACATGTCAGGAAGTAAATTTCCATTTACTTTGATATTGATGTTTTCAATGATATAGCTTTCCATATTATATTCAGAGCGAATATTTTGAGCAAAACCCGTCCCGCAAAGGTCGCCTTCATAGACAAGATTCAAATCTTTAATATGACTTTGAAAATAATCTCGAACTTTCAAATCTCCAAAGAGAGGATACATTTCTCTTGTGCCTTTTGTAATTTTAATGGTGTGACTATTACCATAAAAATTACAATTTTCCATATAAAAGGCAAATTTATATTTTGGATAGGTTGTGTTTTCAGTGATGTTAGCATTAATATCATCCGATGAGATTTCACAATCTGCATTCAAGGTGATATTGGCATTTTTAACTCCATATCGGTACATATCGCCAACACTAGCTCCTACCGTGATTTTATTGTTTAGAAGTTTAATTAAATCCTCTTTACTATTAATAGTAATATTTTCCATTACCATAGTCCCTGGATCTCTTACCATAAGAGCTTGGGTATTAAGATTTTTTGAATCAAAATTATTTTTTTCCAGACTTAACAAACGATCTATATGTAATGAATCCTCTTTAATAGGCTCAAGGTCTATAGATTTAGCTGATTGTGAGTGGGGGGGGGTAGTATTTTCCTTAATTTCAGATAGCTGATTTGCAAAAACTGGTATAGAGCTTAACATTATACATGGCACTAGCAAAAAAGCTGACAACTTTACTTTCATAAAATTCCTCCTAAAATTATATTTGTAAATGTTTTTAATTAGATTACTCTAATTAGCGTATTTCTTCTCTTCAATGTTGGAAAATTTCCCCTGCATAATATGGTCTGCTAAATATTTTTTGTCATGTAATTGCTAAATTGAATAAATGATTATAAAAAATACCTGATTTTCTTAAAATATTTTGGGAAAAATTAACAAAGAAAAAAATAACTTTACCAGTTAATTTTATACCTATTAAGTGATTAATTCAAGACTTTATTGCGATAAATAAAAAACTAAAAATAATTAGACCGAGTATTATGCTAAATCTAGCAGTAAAATGTTATAGATAAATTTGCAAAATATTTTAGAATTGACTGTTAAAATAGGACTTTAATACCAGGGTATTAGCTATTAATATATAAAAAGATGAAAATAAAAAACACTTGCAGATAAAATCAACAAGTGTTTGGTTAGTATTTTTAGAAAATAACATAAACTAAAAATACTAATAAAATGGTGCACCTTCAGGGACTCGAACCCTGGGCCCACTGATTAAGAGTCAGTTGCTCTACCATCTGAGCTAAAGGTGCACAAGTAAAAAATAATTTATTTTTTATTTAGCGACAAGGTATATTATAAAGGATTTTTAATATTTTTGTCAAGTTTTTTTTACAAAAAAAAGTAATTTATTCATGAAATTATATCTAATTTTATGGGAGTTTTTAGAATTTTTCTTAATGTATTATAAAGTATTGATTAGATTAACAAACTTCAATATTTAATCTTATATAAATTACCTATTGACTAAAGTTTTTTTAATCCGTAAAATGTAATGTTATAGGGGGAGATAGGATGAAAATAATAGTTTCTAAATTTGGCGGCTCATCATTAGGAGATTCCAATAAATTTAAAAAAGTTTTTCAGATAGTAAAAGCTGATGAAAATAGAAAATTTATTGTTGCATCGGCGCCTGGAAAGGCAAATGCATCAGATAGTAAAATTACAGACCTTCTTTACTTATCCTATGATTTAGCAAGTAATAAGATTAATTATAGTGAGATTTTAGATTCAATTAATATGAAATATAGAGAAATTGTAAATAATCTTGATATTACTTTTGATATAGATTCAGCTTTGAGTAATTTGGATAAAGACTTGAGAGAAGGAAAATCTCGTGAATATATAGCCAGTCGTGGTGAATTTATTAATGCACAAATATTAGCTAACTTTTTGGGATATGAGTTTGTTGATGCAAAAAATTTAATCTTATTTGATGATAAGGGATTTTTTCTTGAGGAAAAATCTTATGATGAAATTTATAAATTAAGAGAAAGTGGAAAATCTTATGTAATACCCGGTTTTTATGGAAGTGATAATGATGGTAATATCAGAACTTTTTCTAGAGGCGGAGGAGATTTGACAGGCTCAATTATTGCCGCAGGTTTAAAGAGCGATTTATACGAAAATTGGACTGATGTTTCAGGTTTTATGACTTGCGATCCAAAAATCGTTAAAAACCCAAGACATATTGATGTCTTAACATATAGGGAATTGAGGGAGCTTTCTTATGCTGGTGCAAGTATTCTTCATGAAGAAGCAATACTTCCAGTTTCTAAGGCTGGAATTCCTGTTATAATAAAGAATACCTTTAAACCAGATGATAAGGGCACTATGATAGTTCCAGATGAAAAAGCAAGTCTTGATAAGAACACAAGTGGTGTTACAGGAATTGCAGGCAGAAAAAATTTTACAGTAATAAATATTGAAAAAACAAAGATGAATAACGAAAAAGGATTCCATAGGAAATTAATGTCAGTTATGGAGGTTAATAATGTTATTATCGAGCATATGCCTTCAAGTATTGATTCAGTATCATTAATAATTTCTGATAAATATTTAACAGGCGGAATAGATTCAATCATATCTGAAATCAAAACATTTTTAAGACCTGATAAAGTCAAAGTTACAAAGGGAATAGCTTTGATTTCTGTTGTTGGTAGGGGAATGATTAAGCATATAGGTGTTTCAGCAAAACTATTCAATGCCTTAGCCAAGGAAAATATTAATATACAAATGATAATCCAAGGTTCGTCAGAAATGAATATAATTGTAGGTATAGATGAAAAAGATTTTGAAAATGCCATAAAATCAATTTATCATGCCTTTCTAGACTAGGAGGAATATTATGAAAAAGATAATTGGATTAGCTTTATCCCTTATTTTATTGAGTGCATGTGCCAAAAATGTGACAAATACTAATACCAACAAAAATATAAATAATACAAATAATAAGATGGATGCTAGTCAAGATAAGGAATTAAAAAACAATAACAATAGAAATAATAAGACGGATAATATAAATAATGAATCTGCAAGTGATAAAAATTTAACTAAAGATGTAAATGTAAATTTAACTAAGGAAGATGCTTTTAAAAAGTTTAATGACTTGCATCCAAATACAAATATTAATGAATTTTCATTTTCTAAAGATTTAGATAAAAAATTAGCTAAATATGAAATTGAAGCTTATGATCAAGAAAGAGAATACGAAGTAGAAATTAATGCTACGGACAGTTCAATAATAAGAGATAAATCAAAAAAGGAAAAGACATCTTCAACTGCTATAATACTTGCAGATATGCTTGGTGTAATTGATGATTTGGTTAATAAATCTATTGCTCAAGCAGGTCAAGATTATTTATTGAAAGATTATTCCTTATATTTTGATGATGGAATAAGTAAATTTGATGTTGAACTGGAAAATTCTCAAGGTAAGGAAGCTGAATTCACTTATAATTTAGAAAGTGGAGAACTTTTAGAAAAAGATCTATCTGAGTAGAATTTTAATTAAGACCTTCGTGTGTGGAGGGTCTTTTTTTCTATTAAATAATAAAAAATTATTAAAGTTATTTACAAATATGGAATTGACAATTGTTTTCCTTTAAGTTAAAATAATATTGACAGATAAACAAATACTCTATTTAGTTTATTTGGAAAATTTAATAAGGAGGATTATTATGACTAAAAAAAGACTATTCGCATTAGTTATGACATTGGTCATGGTGGCTCTTTCTTTCACAGCTTGTGGAGGCACAAATAAGGCTGACAATAAAGCTAACAAAGAAAACGCTACCGCTACAGAAAACGCAGCAGCATCAAGTGATGCAACAATTAAAGCTGAAGGAACACAAGAAACAGAAGGTGGCTATATATCTATAGCAACGGGTGGTACAGGAGGTACATATTATCCTCTTGGGGGAGCTCTTTCTAATATTTTAAATGGAGCAAACCTAGGATATACAGCAACTGCTCAAGCAACTGGAGCTTCTGTTGAAAACTTGGAATTAATTAACAAGGGAGATGCAGAAATTGCCCTAGTACAAAATGATGTTTCTTACTATGCTGTAAATGGTAAAGAACATTTTGAAGGAAATAAACTTGAAAATATCAGAGGACTTTGTACTTTATATCCTGAAATTGTTCAAATAATTGCTTCTAATGATTCAGGTATAGAATCAGTAGCAGACATGAAGGGTAAGAAAGTTGCAGTTGGCGACCCTGGTTCAGGTGTTGAAGTTAACGCAAAACAAATTCTTGAACTTTACGGATTAACTTATGATGATTTAGGAAAATGTGACCACTTATCATTCACAGAATCTGCAGATCAAATTAAGAGTGGACAAATTGATGCAGCATTTGTTGTTGCAGCTATTCCATCTTCAGCAGTTACTGAACTTGCTACAACTTATGATGTACATTTAGTACCAATAGCAGCAGATAAGGCTGATGAATTAATCAAAAAATATCCTTACTATGTTCACATGGATGTTAATCCAAAAGAATATAAAAACCAAAAGGACAGCGTTTCTGTAGTTGCAGTTCAATCAATGTTAGTAGTAAGCTCTGAAATGGCAGATGCAGATGCTTATAACATTTGTAAGTTATTATTTGATAACCTTGATGTAATGAAAGAATCTCACGCAAGAGGTGGAGATATTTCTCTTGATACAGCATTAGATGGTATGAGTATCGACCTACATCCAGGTGCTCAAAAATTCTTTGATGAAGTTAAAAAATAATGAAATTAAATAATAAGAAAATTGGAAGAAAGATTTTTCTTCCAATTCTCTTTATTCTTATTGCTATAATTCTCTGTCTTTCTTTAATAAAGATTAATGTTCTATTCATAAGGGACAATTTCACAAAAGACTTAAAAAAAGTTGAATATATTAAAAAAGATAGCTTATTTGGAATTATTTATACCCATTCGGTTATGCTTACAGAAACAAGTGAGTGGTATAAGGCAAAGGGAGATAAGCTTATTCTGATGGAAGAAAGGTATAACTCTCAAGGTGCCGGATTGCCGGTAAACTTGATTTATAAGTTTAAGCATGAAAAAGGTGGAGATTTTGTTCTTTATGATATGAATGAACCTTTTGATTCTTTTATCTATAGGACAGGGGCAGTAAGAGCTAACCACAGACTTAAAATTGGTAATAAGTTAGAATATTTTCTTGAATTTTCTGAGCCTCGTGAAGCTTTAGAATTTTCAACAAAAAGGATTTCTATTTTTAACTATTTATTAAGGAGGTGCCAAGTTGGTAGATAAAAATTTAGAAAACAAAAATGAAAATCTTAATGAAGAAATAAAAACTGATAATGCTAATGAAAAAGACAAAGGCATAAATGAGATAAATAATAATGTAGATCATGGTGAATTGGGTGATTTAACTGATACAAAAAAGGCAACAAAAAATGTCGATGAACTTTTGGAAAAGTATGACCTAGATTCAAGCAAGCTTCGTAAATTATCAGGAAAAACTGCACTACTTGTTACTGTTGTAGCAATTCTTATGTCAGCTTTCCATTTATTTACAGCAGCAAGGGGAACACTACTTGCTATGCAACAAAGGTCTTTACATTTAATCTTTGCTTTTTCACTAGGATTTGCCTTATATCCAGGTTTTAAAAAATCAAGTAAAAATAAAATTGATATACCTGATTGGATATTAATAATTTTATCCATAGTTGTATGGGGATATATATTTACAAACATAGAATACATAGCTTTGAAGGGCGGTAAAATGAGTACCATAGATGAAGTTTTCGGTATACTTGCAATTTTACTTACCCTTGAAGTAACAAGAAGAGTTGTAGGACCGGAACTTCCTATAGTAACAATAGTATTTCTATTATTTGCATATTTTGGTAGACATATGCCGGGAATCTTAAATCACAGAGGATTCGGAATTACAAGAATTGTTTCTCATATGTATATGACTACAGAAGGTATTATGGGTACTCCATTAGGAGTTTCATCAACTTTCGTATTTATGTTTATATTGTTTGGTTCATTCTTGGATAAGACAGGTGTAGGTCAATTCTTCATTGATTTTGCTTACGCATTGACAGGTTCAACAAGATCAGGTCCAGCCATGACTTCAGTAGTATCTTCTGGACTTATGGGTTCAATCTCAGGTTCATCAGTTGCTAATACTGTAACTACAGGTGCTTTTACAATTCCACTTATGAAAAAAGTAGGATATGCTCCTTATTATGCTGGAGCCGTTGAAGCAACTTCATCAACAGGTGGACAAATTATGCCACCAGTTATGGGTGCCGCTGCATTTATTATGGCTGACTTCACAGGATTCCAATATATAGAAATTGTTAAGGCTGCAGTTATACCTGCTGTATTATATTATATTGCAGTTGGTACTATGGTTCACTTGGAAGCTTGTAAAATAGGTCTTAAAGGTCTACCTAGAGAACAGTTGCCAAAAATTTCTAATATAATTTTAAAGCAAGGCTATTTACTATTTCCATTAATTGCTATAGTATATATGTTAGTGAAACAACAACCACCTATGAACGCAGCTCTTGCTGGTATAGTTGTAGGTGTTGTAGTAGCATTTATCGCTGCATTAGTTAAAAAAGACGGATCATTCACATATAAATCAGTTCTGCAAGCAATGGAATCAGGTGCTAAAGGTGCTCTAGGAGTTGCTTGTGCCTGTGCTTGTGCCGGTATGATTGTAGGCGTAGTTACATTAACAGGATTTGGATTAAAGATAGCTGAAGTAATAGTAAAAATAGCTCAAGGAAGATTGATTCCAACCCTAATATTAACAATGGTTTCTTCAATTATTTTAGGTATGGGACTTCCAACAACAGCAAAATATATTGTACTTGCGACAATGGCTGTTCCAGCTATAACAAAACTTGGTGTAAACTTGATGTGTGCTCACTTATTTATCCTATACTTTGGTGTAGTTGCTGACGTTACTCCACCAGTTGCCCTAGCAGCTTATGCAGGAGCTGGAATTGCGGGAGCAAACTCTATGAAGACAGGATTCCAGGCATTTAAACTGGCCCTTGGGGCATTTATAATACCATATATATTCTGTATAAATCCACATCTAGTAATGATAGATAAGGTAGTAGGAACGACAATTTCGTGGTTGCCGATAACTGCAGCTCTTCCTAATATTGCAACAGCCTTAATAGGAACAATATGTCTGGCAGGTTGTGTAGAAGGGTATCTGTTTGGTAGATTAAGATCATGGCAAAGAATAATACTTATAATTGCCGCTCTAGGACTTCTTGACCCCAACACTTTAACTGATATTATAGGCTTAGGTGCCTTAGCTTTAATTTTTATTAGTCAAAAGTTATTGAATAAAAATAAAGCGCAAGCAGCATAGTTTAAAAATTTAGGTTGCAAGTATTTTATACTTGTAACCATTTTATTGTTTAATATCAAGGTTTCCCAAAGCCTAATAATAAAAAAATATTAATTAGAGGTTCTTTTTGAGAGGTGTAAGTTAGTGGATAACAGGTCAATAGGTTTTTTTGATTCTGGAGTGGGTGGTTTAAGTGTTCTTAAAGTATCCTTAGGTGAAATTCCTAGAGAATCATATATATATTATGGGGATACGCTTAGAATGCCATATGGAGTTAGAAGCAAAGAAGATATCGAAAGATATACCTGCCAAGCAATGGAATTTTTCAGAAGCAAAAATGTAAAAATGGCTGTTATAGCTTGCAATACGGCAACGTGTTATGGAATAAAAAAAGCAAGAGAACTTTTTGATTTTCCAATTTTTGGCGTTGTTGAGCCTGCAGTCAAAGAATCTTTGCACAAGAGTAAATCAAAAAAAGTAGCTTTACTTGCAACAGAAGGTACAGTTAATAGTGGGGTATATGATAAGTTTTTTGAATCCTATTCATCAAATATTCATATAAAGGAGATAGGCTGTCCAGATCTTGTCCTTGCCATTGAAAATGGGGATTTAAGAGATGAAGTAATAGTGCCTGTCATCAATAAATATTTAGATAAATTTGAGGATTTTGAATATGATGCTTTGATTCTAGGCTGTACTCATTTTCCTATAGTTGAAAATACTTTTAAAAGAATTTTGGCTAAATTCGATAGGAAGGTTCAACTTGTCGACCCTGCGGAGATTACTATAAATGAACTTAAAGAATATTTGGAAAACCACGATATGTTAGGTGACCATGATGAAGAATCAATTGATTTTTATGTTTCTTCACATAAGGAGAAATTTAAAAGTACCTTAGAAAAATTGATCAGCGTTAATGATTACAAAATCAGTTTAAGTGAAAAAGTATTAGATTAATTACAAATTTATCCTTAAAAAAAGATATAAAAGTTAGTCACATGCTAGCTCTTATATCTTTTTAATTTCTTATTAAATTCTTATTAAAATAATAAAAATAATATTTAAGTCTATTTATTTTTATTATTTTTATTAAGATTATATATTATTTTTAAGCCTTCAAATATTAAAAATTTATTTCTATGAATGCTTGAATTTTCAACATCATCTAAAAGCTCAGAGAAATCTCCTGTTAAAACAATATTAATCTTATCATTATTTAAGTCATTACTGTTTTTTATGTCGCTTATAATCCCCTTACAGGCATTAATATAAGACCTGTATAGACCTGAGATCATTGCAGATCTTGTAGAGTTGCCAATAATCTTTTCTTGAGCAACAATCTCCACATTTGGAAGTTTTGCACTTTCTTTTTTTAAGACTTCTTGGCAAAGGTCTATGCCAGGAAATATTAGACCGCCAATAAATTTATTATCTTTATTAATCATATCTATTGTTGTTACATGGGACATATTAACTATTAAAAGCGGGCTTTTCGTTGATGATAAACCAGCTACAGCCATGGTTATCCTGTCTGAACCAACTTCCTTTGGATTCTCGCATTTAATATCTAAACCCGTTTTTATACCTGTTCCTACAAAAATAACATTCTTATTAAATAAATTTTTAATAAGTTTTTCAAAAAAAATTGTAAGCTCTGGCACAACATTTGAACCGATAACATCATCAATATCTTGTAATTTAATGTTTCTTTCCATGATTAAGTTCTTGATAAGAAAAGATAATTCATCTATAGACCTATTTATGTCAGTTTTTATTTTGAAATTACCTATTAATTTTTCATCATCAAATATTCCAAATTCAATAAATTTATTATTTATATTAGCGGCAAGTAACATGAAAAAACCTCTTAATTATTAAAATTCTTTGGATAGTTTTAAAGCTTTTACCACTGCACTTGTAATAATTACAGAGATAATAGCTTCAGGAATCCCACTTGTTATAGATACTCCAAGAATAGCAGCCTTGGCATTTTCAAGAGGCATATTCATAGCCTCCATATATCTTTTTGCATAAAATAAATAAATTCCACCAAGTACAAAAATTGTATTTGTCATAGAGCCAATAAAAGCTCCTACAACTACTGGGAAATTATCATCAATTTTTAAAAATGAATATATAGTCATAGCAAGAGATGCAGCTAAAAATATCCCCATACATATTTTATTTAACTGTGACATATCAGAGAATCCATTAATGCATTGAAAAGCTAAAAAAATTGAAATGACTGACCATATAATTCTTGATAAAATTTTAATTTTGTCAGTTTTTAAGTTTTTAAGTAAAGACCAAGCGTAATATGAAGTTATACCTATTAAAACTCTTGGAAATATGGAAATTAAAGGATTATAAAAAACGAATGCAACAGGCGATGCGTTTTTTAAAAGTGCGTTTAAAAGTGAACTTATTCCGAAAATAAGACCAACTAAAGCTCCCACAATAGGGCCTTCTACAATACTAGCTATTATTACTGGGATATGCATAGTTGTCGCATTAATTACACCTAATGGTATAAATCCCAAAGGGGTCATTCCTAAAACAATGGTTATTGCCCCAAGTACAGAAACTAAAATTAGTTTCCTGGCATTTAAGCCGTCTTTTCTTAATGTATTATTCATTTATTCCTCCTGATGCAGCTCAATGATACTGCTCAATATTTAGAATCTACTTACTAATCTCTTTATAAGATATTAAGCCATAAGAGGCATGGCTACAATAAATAGCATTGGCAATTGATCTAGCTATAGATTTTGCAGCAAGCATACCTACAAGGGAAACATCTGCCTTGACCTTTCCTGTTGAACATGTAAAAATAGTATCTCCATCAAACATAGTATGAACGGGATTTATTGCTCTTGCATATCCGTCATGAGCCATCTGTGAGACCTTATTACAATTAGCTTTTGTTAAAAGGGCATTGGTTGTTACTAAAGAAATTGTTGTGTTAGTAGCTCTATTAAAAGCATTGTAGTCTGAATTCATATTTTTGTAAAGGTCTTCGGTAGATAAAAATTTATAGTTTTTCCTATCGTAACATCCTGCGATTTGAATTGACTTTTCGTAATCAAAAATATCACCAAAAGCATTAAGAACCGTAATAGATGAAACTAATAAATCACCAACTTTTAAACTTGATTGACCAATACCAGATTTCATTGCATAATCATTGCCTAAAATTTTTCCAACACTGGCACCACAACCTGCACCAATATTTCCCAAGCTCTTATCATTATCACTGATATTTAATGATGCTTTGTAACCCATTTCATGATCAGGTCTAACAAAGGGATTCCCAATCCCCAAATCAAAAATTACAGCCCCCACAACAATAGGTACTTTACAAACACTTACATCCATACCAATATTTTTTTCTTCTAAATATTTCATAATGCCACTTGCTGCAGAAAGTCCGTAGCTAGAGCCTCCGGATAAAAGAACACCATGAACTTTTTCAACAAGATTTTCAGCCTTTAATAGGTCTGTTTCTCTAGTCCCTGGTGCAGAGCCTCTCACATCAACTCCACAAGTAGCACCCTCAGGAAATATTGCAACGCTTACTCCTGTAGCTGCTTTTTTATCTTGGTAATGACCAAGATTTACCCCATCGACATCTGTCAAAAATCCTTGATACATTTTTTAACCTCCTTTAATAGATAATTTAATTATAACAAAGCTTGTCGGAATTTCCATAAAGCAAAATAATTAATTAGACTGACATAAATTATGCGAAAATTTATTTTTGAGCCATTAAGCTTATATAATAAAATTTAATTTTCATTTTCTTAAAAATTAGTATGACATTTTTAAATAAAATTTACAAAAACTATGGTAAAAATTTAAACTATGTTATAATTAGTGTGGTGAGTTCATGAAAGAGATAGTTTTTGATTTTAATCCTTTGGGGAATTTTTCCTTATCTGCTGAAGTTTACGAGCTTTACTACTCAAAAAAATACAACAAGAAAATTTATTTTTACATAAGAGATGGTAGGCATTATAAGAAAGTTAAAAATATTAAAGATCTAAAAAAATCTACAAATAGGGTAATTACTTTTATTGATTTGGGAGATAGGGTAGATAGAATTCCTTTTGATGAAAAAATAAGAGTTAAACCTATTGACGAGGATTATGACGAAGACCCACTTCTAATAGAAATTGTAAACGAATTGGGGCAAGAGGCCTCATGGAAAAATTCAAAAATAAAAGTAGTGGAAATTAAAGAGTAAAAAATGGAGAAGTAGAAATACTTCTCCATAAATTTTTTAAATAGCATTCTTTTTATTTTAACTAATGTCGACTTTTAGCTTCATCATCAAGTATATCATCAACAGCAATAGTTAGTGCCACTATAAGATCTCTATAACTTTCATCATATACAGTTAATTCAAATGTATCTCCCCAAGAAAGCCAAGCTTTTTCAACTTCACCTATCAAATCATTATTGTTAAAAATTTTGAAATTTAGGGATAAATAATCTCCTTTTACATCTAAATCGAAATCAGCAGAGGAAATCTCTAAAGATTTTTTAAAAAATGCGAAATTTTCTTTAATTTCAATTAATCTTCCGTCAGTAAATTCAATATTATATTTAGGTAGCCAAGTTAAGATAACTTTATTTATGGTGAATAGTTCATTATAATTTCTGTCTGAAACATGAACAGTATTTCCAATCAGCTTAAAATCTTGGTCAACGTAATAAATCTCATTATTATTTTCATCAATTACAGCGTAGTGGTCTGTAATTTTAAAAACTTTTTGCTTAATATATAATTTTTCCATTATTTTTTAATCTCCAAAAGTACCTTATCAATTCTATTTTTAGAAGTTTTTTTAACAGTAAATTTTAAATTATCTAAAATAATAACTTCATTTTTCTTAGGGAATCTATCAATTTTTTCAATTATGAAACCGCCAATGGAATCAAATTCTGTAGATTCTAATTCTAGTCCAGTTAATTGATTTAAATCATCTAAATTCATTGCACCATCTACAAGATATTTATTTGGACCAAGTTTAATAATATCTTCGTCATCTTCATTATCGTATTCATCATTGATGGCACCAACAATTTTTTCTATTAAGTCCTCAATAGTAATCATACCCGTTGTTCCACCATATTCATCAGCAACTATTGCAACAGAAATTTTATTAGCTCTCATATCAGAAAATAATGATGAAACTTCCTTATATTCATAGGTGAAATAAGGCTTTTTAAAGAAAGATTTGTTTTCCTTTAAAGATTTATGTTTATTCATCATGAATAAATCTTTAACATTAAGAATACCAATGATATTGTCAATATTATCTTCATATACAGGCATTCTTGAAAAATTTTCTTTACATATCAAATCTATAATTTCTGAATAGGAAGACTCAATATCAATAGCAACTATATCAGTTCTTGGTGTCATAATATCCTTAGCATAAGAATCACGAAAGTCCATTACATTTTCAATCATAAGTGATTCGTTGTGGTCTAAAAGCCCCTCAGCCTTACCTCTATTCATAGCATCGTAGAGGTCTTCTTCAGTTATTAAAGGCTCATTAATATCAAAACTACCTGTTAGTTTTAAGAAAACTTGAGAAATTTTTAAAATCAAATAAGAAAGCGGTCTTAAAAAACCTATAGTAAAAGACATTAATTTTGCATTAGCTGGGCAAATTTTTCCGTAAAATTTTTTCGCATAATTTCTAGGGAAAGATTCACCTAAAGTAATAATTAATATAGTTGATATTAAAACTCCAAGGATTAATCCTATAATTTTAAAGTGCTCATAAAAAAATAAACTTGCAAAAATTGCACACAATGAATTAGAAAAATAATCAACAACTAGAGTTGTTGGGTATAATTCATCATCCTTGGCAAGTTTTTGAATAAGCTCAAAATTTTCAGTTTCTTCTTCCATTTTTTTCAGTTTAATTGAATTTAAAGCTAAAAAAGCATTTTCAATTAAAGTAAATTTATAAGATAAGTATAAAAATATAAGGGAAAGAAACAAAAATATATAATCCACTAAAACAACACTCCCTTAAGTAATTATAATTACTAAAGACTTAGTTGTCAAAAAATCTCTTAAATTTGAAAATATTTTTATTAAATATAAATTATTAATTTAAACTAAATACTGAAAAAAATTTCATAAAAAAATTTCAGGGACAATCCTCTTCATAAAATTCATCAATAAGCTTACGCTTCGGAAGGCTAATTTTGAATTTTAACATAGCAAATGGCCATAATAAAGCCCTAGCACAAAATCAAAAATTTTGAGATAGGGCTTTAAAGGATAGTTCCTGAAAAAAGTTATTTCTAATGATGTTTAATATAACTTTTAAATTACACACTTAAAGAAATATTTACTTATTTTGCTTAATGTATTTATAAATATCATCAAATATTGATGCAATTTCTACTAAGAATATAGCTCCCATGATAGATAACAAATAATACAGCCCATTATCCGCAGAATACTTTTGCATTTGATTTTTAAATAACGTAGTAATAACAAGTATGATAAGAATTTTTTTAGCTCCTAATTCCTGCCATGATGTGTTATATTTAGGCTTTAGTAATATGGAAAGAACAAGCCATGAAAAAAGTGATAATCCTGAGGCTATATGTCTAGATATATTTAAGTAGTTACTTGCAATAAAAAATACAACAAAAGCAAAGGCAAATCTCATAATTTTAACTAAAGTATTTGTAATAATATATTTTTTATCTTTTTTCATAATGGAATCATCTCCTTTAAATATCAACTTACAACGCTATTATAATACTAAAGGTTAAATAACACAAGAATCTATCATCAATTTTCTTTATATTTTAATATATTTATTCTAATAGTAAATTTTATTGAGAAAATCACCCTGCACTAAATACTGAAAAAAATTTCATAAAAAAATTTCAAGGACAATCCTCTTCATAAAATTCATCAATAAGCTTACGCTTCGGAAGGCTAATTTTGAATTTTAACATAGCAAATGGGCATGATTAAGCCCTAGCACAAAATCAAAAATTTTGAGATAGGGCTTTAAAGGATAGTCCCTGAAAAAACACAGGTCTTATAAGTTATTTAATTTTTATTCAACTGTAACTGATTTTGCTAAGTTTCTTGGTTTATCGACATCATTACCTAAAAGGCTTGATACATAATATGCTATTACTTGCAAAGGAATTATTGCAAGTAGCGGTGCATATAAATCAAGAGTTTCAGGAATTTCTATGAATTGAGCTGCACAAGATTCTAAAATTTTATTACCAACAAATCCAACTGCAAAAACTTTTGCTCCTCTTGCTAGAAGTTCTTCATTATTTGATGCAGTTTTTTCCATGGTGTGTTTTTGAGTTGCTATGGAAATAACTGGAGTATCTTTTTCAATCAGTGCCAAAGGTCCGTGCTTTAATTCTCCAGTTTGGAAAGCTTCAGCATGAATATAGGAAATTTCTTTTAATTTTAATGCCCCTTCCTTGGCAGTTACATAATCAAGTCCACGTCCTGTATAAAACATTGACTTTGCATTTTTAATAGAATTAGCTATTAATTTATAGTTTTCTTCATTTTTAAGAATTTGACTAATTTTTTGTGGAATTTCTTTCAAATGATTTAAATAATTATCTAATTCATCTTTTGAAATTTTTTCCAATTTAAATGCCATATCCAGACCTAATAAAAATCCAGCAAGAAGTTGGGAAGTATAGGCTTTAGTAGATGCTACAGAAATTTCAGGTCCGCAATAGCAATACATTACCCTATCAGTTAATCTAGAAACTGTAGACCCTACAACATTAGTTATAGATAAAGTCGTGGCTCCAACAGATTTAGCCTTATTTATTGCAGAAATTGTATCGGCAGTTTCTCCTGATTGAGAAACTACTATCATTAGAGAATTTTTATCTATAAAATAATTTTCATATTTAAATTCCGATGCGACTTCGCAAATTACAGGCACTTGCAAGATTTTTTCCATGAAATATTTGATACCTAGGCAAGCGTGATAGGCAGTTCCACAGGCAACAGCATAAATTTTATTGAAATTTTTTAGCTGGTCTAAAGAAAAATCGCCTTGTTCTAAGTTAATTTTTCCATCTTTTAGTCTTACAGATAAGACTTCTTCTAAAACTTTTGGCTGTTCATGAATTTCTTTCAAAAGAAAATGAGGATAACCTTCCTTAGATGCAGCATCCATAGACATATTAACTGTTTTTATTTCTCTATTTACTTCTTTACCATTATTATAAATTTTATAATCTTTACCATTTATATCAATTACATCTCCGTCTTGGAAATAAATGATCTTATTAGTATATGAAATTAAAGATGTAATATCAGATGCAAGAATAATTCCATCATCAAAAATTCCACCGACAAGAGGAGAAGAATTTTTGCAGGCAATTAACCTATCTTTTTCTTTATTACAAATAATTCCAAAGGCATAAGAACCTCTTATAAGAGAAAGGGTCTTATTTACAGCATCAAGTAAATTTCCTTTATAAAATTTTTCAATTAGGTTACTGACAACTTCTGTATCTGTTTGAGATTTGAAAGTGTAACCTTCTTCTAATAATGAATTTTTAAGTTCAAGATAATTTTCAATAATACCATTATGAACCAAAGAAATAGTATTATTCATAGAATTGTGAGGGTGAGCATTAATTTCATTAGGAACTCCATGAGTCGCCCATCTCACATGACCGATTCCCACATTTCCTTCAATGGGATTTTCCTTGAGAGCTTCTTTAAGGTTTGAAATTCTACCCGGTCTTTTTAAGGTAAAAATTCTCCCATCCTTAAGAATTGAAATGCCGGAAGAATCATAGCCCCTATATTCAAGGGCAGATAAACCTTTAATGATTATATCAGTTGCGTTTAATTTACCAACATAACCAACGATTCCACACATATTAAAACCTCCAATAAAAAAATTAGGGATTCACTATATTTAATTTGTTAGTAGATTGCTCGTACTTCTTTTTAAATATTCAGGTTGTGATACCTATGAAGCATCCGCCGATAATTTCGATAACTTCATTCCTCGTCAGCCACTTGGGCTCAGGCGCTATAACTTTTATCCCTTTGCTAAATTTTAACATAAGTTACAATAAGTGTAAACTTAATGATAAAATATAAAAAGAGGTAGGGATATGCAAAAGTATAAAAAACATTATAAAATTGAAAAAAATTTATCTCTTAGAGATTTGCTAGAGATATTTATGCAAACTTCTCTAGAGGATTCAGCAGATAAAATTCTTGTAAAAAAATATTTTAAGGATAATAATTTGTCATGGATGATATATAAGTGGAAAGTTCAAATTTATGGAAACATAACAAAAACTGACTATATAAGTAAAACTTGGCCATCTTATTTTGACAAAATTTCCACATATAGGGAGTTCACTTTAGAAAGAGATGGACATATACTTGCAAAAGCCACTGCAATTTATGTGATAGTTGATATGAAAAATAAAAAATTAATAGAAATACCTCAAATTGTAAAGGATTCTTATCAGCTAATTCAAGAAAGAAATTTTGAAAAAATAGAAAAGGCTAGTATAAAAGGTGATATTTATTGTGAAAAAAATTTTTTTGTAGAAAGAGAACAGATAGACTTAAATGGTCACGTTCACAATACCTCATATGTTTTTTGGTTAGAAAAATGTTTTGAAAATAATTCTCTGATTAAAAAATTAAAAGTTTTTTCAATAACATACATGAAAGAAATTCATTATCCTAATAAAGTTAATTTATTAATTTATAAAGACGGGGAAAACTACAATTTTTCAATTAAAACCAATGACTTTAATGCAAAAGGTAAGTGTATTTTTAATGATTGAAAAGTAGGACTTCCTTTGTTATGATTAAATAAGAAATAAGGAGGACTTATGGATAAAAATAAAATTTTAGCAGAAGTAAATGGCAAAAAAATTACAGGAGAAGATTATAATATTTTTATAAATTCTATAAATCCTAAACTAAGAGAACACTTAGCAAATTCAGATCAAAATAAAGAAGTTATAGAAGAATTAATTCATCATGAATTAATTTATCAAGATGCAATAGAAAATGGAAAAGATAAAGAGGAAGAATTCCAAAAAGTTTTAGACCAAGCTAAGAAAAGCTTACTACTAAATTATACTTTAGGAAAATTACTTTCAAATATTGAAGTTACAGAAAAAGAAATTGAAGATTTTTATAATAACCATAAAGAACATTTTACTAAAGATCAAACAGTAAGAGCTAGTCATATTCTTGTAGATGATTTAAAAAAGGCTGAGGAAATTTATAATAGAATTAAAGATGGAGCGGATTTTTCTAAAGAAGCTAAGAATAATTCAACTTGCCCTTCAAAAGAAAATGGAGGAGATTTAGGAATATTTTCCAGAGGTCAAATGGTTAAAGAATTTGAAGATGCTTGTTTTAATATGGAAGTTGGTGAAGTTTCTAAGCCTGTTAAGACACAATTTGGTTACCATATAATTAAGTTAGTTGAAAAAAATAAGGCACAAGAGATGACACTTGAAGAATCTAGGGACCATATAATAGAAGATATAAGAAGGCAAAAGGAACAAGAAATATATAAAGATAAAATTAGTTCATTAAGAGAAAAAAGTCAAATTAAATATATTGACTAGGAGGAAATATGAAACTAGAGCTCTTTAAATATATTGATGATGTATTAGATTTATTTGAATATCATAGGCAAGAACTGGTAAGCATCAATAAAGAGGTTAGAAATTACTTTTCTGATGTATTAAAAGATGATGAAAGAGCTTTAAACTTATCCACCAGAATAAAGACCCCGCAGTCTTTAAGGGAAAAGTTGATAAGGAGAAATTATTACATAAAGTATCCTACTCCCTTCGAAGGTTTTAAAAAAGTACCGGATTTGATAGGTTTAAGAATTGAATGTAGATTTATAAAAGATGAAAAAGAAATTTATCAAAAAATCATTGATGAATTTAGAATATATTGTGGCAAGGGATATTATGCCTCAAATATAAATAAAAATATTCGTCTTAATTTAGAAGATATACAACCACAAGTTTTAAATAATGGTTTTAAAATATATAAACTTGACGGCTTATATAAAAATTCTAAGACTTCATATTCTTTTGAACTGCAAATAAAATCATTGGTAAATTTATTTTGGGGTGAAATAGACCATAAAATTCTTTATAAAAATTATAATTATATGATTGTTGAGGATTTTTTCAGGGACATTATGCACTCAATAATAGATAATTTATTCATGGTAGATAAGCAACTTATGATTTTATATGACCATGTAACAAACTCTGATGCTTCTGGCAAAGACCCAGCAGAAAAGCAGCTAAAAGTCTTGCTTTCAAAAATTATTCATGATGTTTTCATAAATAAAATTTATGGGGAATTGGGCTTTGTGTTTAACATTAAAGCCTCCACGGATATAATAGTGGAGTTCATATTTATGAAGCTTAAGAAGAATAAAGATAATTCTTACGGTGAAGATTTTATATCCTTAATTAATAGGATTAATGAGATTTCAACACTTGATATGAACTTGGAAGAGTACATTAATGTTGATGAAAAACCAAAATTTTATGATTCTTTCACAAGAAATATAGGAAATTTAATTCTAGCTTCTTTAAATAAAGATTTTGAATGGAATATATTTTTCAAAATAATAACAACAATTGATAAGGAATCAGATAATCAAATATTTGAAGATTTTATACACTTTGTAAGATACCAATACACTCTTTTAATCTTAAAGCTATTCGAAAATTTCGACTTAAGTGAAGATGATAAAAGAGATATTGAAAACTTTATTCTAAATTTAGTTATAGATAAATTTAAAAACAATACTACTTTAGAGTTTTTAATGGTAAAATCAATTAATAAAATCAATTTTATTTTAGAAAGTCTAAAATTTTCTGAAATAGAAAGAAAAGAAGATTTAAAAGAATTATTTAAAAAAGAATATAAATTTTAAATAAATTAATACTAAAGGAGAAAATTATGGCAGAAAATGAAAAAAACTGTGGATGCTCATGCGGATGCTCCCACGAAGAAGGACACCAAGAAGGTTATGATATCATTAATCTAAGCTTAGACGATGATAGGGAAGTAAGTTATATTATTCTTGGAATTTTTGAATGTGATGATGAAGAATATATAGCATTAATTCCTGAAGATGAAAAAGAAGGCGAAGACGTATATCTTTTCCGTTACAAGGAAAGCGGTGAAGATGAAGTTGAGCTTGATGAAATTGAAAACGAAGAAGAATTTGACAGAGTTTCTAAAAAGTTCGATCAATTATTTATAGAAGAAGATGATTTCAATGAATAATTTTTCTTTAGAATCAGTTGATGGAAAAATTAAAAATTTAGATGATTATAAGGGAAAAACCTTAGTTTTATATTTTTATCCAAAAGACAGCACTAAGGGATGCACCATTGAAGCTATGGAATTTTCAGATTTAAAAGATGAATTTGCCAAGCTGGGTGCAGTGGTTGTTGGTATAAGTAAGGATAAGATAAAATCTCATAAAAACTTTATAGAAAAAGATAATTTAAAAGTTGAACTTTTATCAGATCCTGATAGAAAAGTTGCAGAATCTTTTAAAGTTTTAAAAGCTGGCAAAATGTGTGGAAGAGACGTTATAAAAACTCTAAGATCAACATTTATTTTTAATAAAGATGGTAAACTTGTTAAAGAATTTAGAGATGTAAAGCCCCAAGGTCACGCATCAGATGTTTTAAATTATCTAAAGGAAAATGACTTATAATACCTACAGCGATTTTCTAAAAAGAAAATTCGGCAAAAAAGTTTATAAGTTACCCATTAAACTGAATTTAACCTGTCCAAATAGAGATGGAACTTGTGGTTATGGCGGTTGTATATTTTGTGGAGAAGAGGGAGGATCCTTTGAAAATACTGATGGCTCCATAAAAGAACAGCTAAGTCAAGCTAAAGAAATTATGAAAAGAAAATATAAGGCGGAAAAATTTATATCGTATTTTCAAAATTTCACTAACACCTATATGGATATTGAAAGTTTTAAAAAAATAATTAATGAATCTTTAGTAGAAGATGTTGTAGGAGTCAGTATCTCAACAAGACCGGATTGTCTTTATAAAGAACATCTGGAATTTTTGGAACAAGTAAATAAAGATTATATGGTAACTTTAGAGATAGGTTTGCAGACAGTAAATTATCACACTCTAAAAATTATAAATAGGGGCCATGGACTGGCTGATTTTATTGATGGTGTTTTGAGAGCAAAAAAACATGGTCTTAGAGTTTGCGTTCACGTTCTTATTGGACTTCCATGGGATGATGATTTAGATGTTTATGAATGTGCAAAAATTCTTTCAGCTTTGTCGGTTGATGAAGTTAAAATTCACGCCCTTTATATAGTTAAAAATACTCTTATGGGTAAGCTCTATGAGGACGGAAAAATAAAAACTATTAGTTTAGAAGATTATAAAAGAAAAGTTATACTCTTTTTAAGAAGTCTAAAAAGTGATATAATTGTAGAAAGAATTATCGGTAGAGCCCCGGAGGAAAATTCCTTGTTCTGCAATTGGAATACCTCATGGTGGAAAATCCGTGATGATATTGTAAAAGAAATGAAAGAAAAAAATTTAACCCAAGGGGATATGAGGAGGATTTAATTATATGATTAAGTATATTTTAGGAGCAAAAGGCTCAGGAAAAACAAGATGGCTGATAGAAAATGCAAATGAAGATATGAAAAAGGACGATTCAAACATAGCTTTTGTAGAAGTTGATGATGACCATATTTTTAGCCTTGATTACAATGTAAGACTTATAAACGCAACAGATTACAGACTTAATAATGTTGAATCCTTTTACGGTTTTATTTGTGGACTTCTAGCAATGGACTATGACCTTCACAAAATTTATATTGACGGAATATATAAAGTTCTTCACTTAAATATCGAAGATTTGGAATATATGCTTTCTAAATTATCAAAGATTCCAGATATAGAACAAAAGGAAATTTATATAAATGTTGATTATACAATGGAAGATATGTCAGAAGTTCTAGCAAAAAATGCTTACGAAGTTAAGGCGATGTAGGTGTAAAAGGTGAATCAAAAATTTATAACAAGAGTTTTAGTAGCTATAATTGTGTTATCCATGCTGATACCAATAGCATTTTCTTTTAGATAGGATTTATTGTGAGGTTATCAGAAAGAAATGGAGTATTTGAAGATTTTTTTGAGCATAGATCTTACTTGATAATGCAATACTCGCAAGGTGATTTAAACAAAAAAGAATTTATAAAAAGAAATTTTGATTACCTTGTGCTAAGAAATATGACGCCCTATATAATAGTGGATTCATATGAAAAGGGAATGTATAATTACCAGTATTTCAATGTTATGGCAAAATATTATAAAGCTTTGTCAAGAGATGTCTATAATACAAAAAAACACCAAAAATACTATAATTATTATTTAAACTTGGCAAATAAATTTTATCATGAAAAAGACAAATCGGTTCTATCTATTTTAAAAATAGAAGAATTTAAAGACATGGATGCATATTACATTAAGTGTCAATCAAAAGCCTTACAAAATCTGCTTTATGAAATAGTCTTAAACAATAAAAAAGAAGCAATTTTTCATTCAAAAGCTAAGTGGCTATTAAATGTTTTAATTGAAGAAAAAATTTTCAATAATGTAACAAAAAAGTCTATAATAGACCATTATATCAATGAAAAATATTATTAATCTCGCATTTATTGCGAGATTTTTTTTCTAAATTTATGCTAACATTTGATTAAATTAATATAAAAATTTTGTACTTTTTTCAAAATAACTATTAAGTAATAGCTAAGTTTATTAAGTTTACAGAAAAAAATAAATCTATAGTCTATCATTTATATTTTGAATTATTATAAAATTCTCTTATTCTCTATGAATAGGGGAATTTTTCATGTTATAATATTTTTGGTGATTTAATGAGCATTTTATATAAAAATATTAATTATTTAGATTTAGAAAATGAAAAAATTATTGAAGGTGCCGATATTTTTATTGAGGGAAATTTAATAAAAAAAATCGGCAATAACCTCCAAATAAAGGCAAGCGAGGTCATTGACGGAAACTTTTTACTTATGACTCCTGGTTTTGTAAATGGTCATACTCATCTTGGTATGTCATATTTTAGAAATTATGCCGATGATTTAAAACTTATGGATTGGCTGGAAAATGAAATTTGGCCTATTGAAAATAAGCTTACTGCTGATGATATTTATTGGTCATCTCTTCTATCTATTTGTGAAAATATAAAATCAGGTGTTACAAATTTTTGTGATATGTATTATGAAATGGATAGGGTTTGTGATGCAACAATAATATCAGGCATAAGAGGAACTCTGACAAGAGGTCTAACAGATAATGATGGAAAAGGAAAAGAAAAGCTAAAATCAGTTAGAGAATTGTATAATAATTATCACAATAAGGCTAATGGAAGGATTAAGGTTGTACCTGCACCTCATGCAATTTATACTTGCAGCGAAAATTTTTTAAGAGAAATTTCTGATTTGTCTAAAGATTTTGATGGAATAATAAATATACATCTTTCTGAAACAAAAGGTGAAGTGGAAAATTCTTTAAAAGAACATGGCATGACACCAATTTCCTATGTAAATTCTTTGGGACTTTTGGATAATCATGTGATTGCCGCTCATTGTGTTCATATTACAGATGAGGAAATTTCATTGATTAAGGATAAAAAATTTTATCCCATTTACAACCCAACATCAAATTTGAAGCTTGCTAGTGGTTTTACACCTGTTGAAAAGCTACTTAAAAATAATATTATTATGGGTATTGGAACTGATGGTGATTCTTCTAATAACAGTCAAAATTTACTACAAGATATGCACATCGGGGCTATTGTAAATAAGGCTCGTGAAATGGATGAACAAGCCGTTAGAGCTATTGAAATTTTAAAAATGGCTACAATTAACGGACAAAGGGCATTGGGAATTTCAAAAGCTGGTTTAATCAAAGAAGATTATTTAGCTGATTTGACAATTTTTAATTTAAAATCATCTAATTTTACTCCCAAAAATAATTTGATTAATGCTCTTGTTTATTCTGCAACTGCTGAGGATGTTAGGGATGTACTTTGTGATGGCAAGTTTGTTATGAGAAATAGAGAGCTTGTAAATCTTGATGAAGAAAGGATTAAATTCGAAGTTAATAGACACTTTGAAGAATTGGTTAAAAGATGAGAAAAATAAATAAAAAAGGAATTTTTAGCTTTATAGGTTCTTTTATCATTATATTTGTACTGATAATTTTATTGACAAGAGTTTTTTCTTTAGTTTTTTCCTCTGCTTTTAAGCTTTTTACAAATGAAAAGATATTATTAGAAAATAAAATGATTATTTCATTATTATCAACTCTTGGTGAGCTTTTGGCAGGCTTAATTTTTCTTAAATTTATTTGGAAAAAATCATTAGCCTATGTTTGGATAAAAAAAGAAAAATCTTTTGCTTATTTTTCCAAAGGATTTTTATTGGGCTTTATTCAGATAAGTATTTTCCTAATAATTAACTTAGCCCTAGCTAATGTATCTTTTAAATCTGTAAATAAAGATATATTAAATATTTATTTTATTTTGTATTTAATTGGATTTATTATCCAATCAACAAGTGAAGAATTTTTAGTTAGAGGACTTTTAATGAAATATCTATCAGAAAAGTTTTCTACAAAAATTGCCTTGTTTGTCCCTGCAATCTTATTTGGTCTGCTTCATTTGGCAAACCCCGGCGTAACACTTGTTTCCACTATAAACACTATGCTTGTTGGTATTTTATATGGAATAATGCTATTAAAAACTGAAAATTTGATTTTCACCTGTGGGGCTCACAGTGCATGGAATTTTACAATGGGTATAGTTTATGGACTGCCTGTTTCGGGATTAGGGGATATGAAGCATCTTTTTACTTTTAATTTTATAAATAAAAAGGCTCTTGGAGGAATTTATGGACCTGAAGGGACTTTTCTTGTTTGTATTATTTTGTTTGTAAGTATTTTATATTTTTATTTTTATAAGAAAAGAGGAATAGAAAATGGATAAAAAAATTGTATATAGTGGTATTCAGCCATCTGGTCAACTTACTATAGGTAATTATATTGGAGCTTTGAGAAATTTTATGGGTCTGCAAGATGATTATTTATGTCTTTATTGCATAGCCGATCTTCATGCCATAACTGTCGCCCAAGTGCCAAAGGATTTGAGAAAAAATACCTTAGATTTAATTGCTTTATATCTAGCTTGTGGACTTGACCCTGAAAAATCAATAATATATATTCAATCTCATGTTCCGGCTCATACTGAACTTGCATGGGTTTTAAATACAATGACAGGTCTTGGTCAACTTCAAAGGATGACTCAATTTAAGTCAAAATCTCAAAAAGTAAAAGAAGTTCAAGCTGGTCTTTTAAATTATCCTGTTCTTATGGCTGCTGATATTTTATTATATCAAACTTCCTATGTACCAGTGGGTGAAGACCAAAGACAACATCTTGAAATTACAAGAGATATTGCGCAAAGATTTAATCACAGATATTCTGAAACTTTTACAGTTCCTGAAATACTTCCTGCAAAAGTTGGAGGTAGAATAATGTCTTTGCAAGATCCAACTTCAAAAATGTCAAAGTCTGATGCAAATAAAGATGGTTTTATACTAATAATAGAAGATGAAAATCAAACAAGAAAGAAAATTAAAAAGGCTGTAACAGATTCTCTCGGCACTTTCAGATATTGTGATGAACAAAAGGGGCTTAAAAATTTAATAGATATTTACGCATCTTTTTCTAACTTAAAAGCTGAGGAAATTGTGGAAAAGTATAAAGATCAAGGTTATGGGGTATTTAAAGATAAATTAGCTGAACTTGTTGTGGATTCTTTAAGACCTATCAGACAGAGATTTAAAGATATAAGAGAAGATAAGTCATATCTTGAAAAAGTCTACAGAGAAGGAGCTGAAAAAGCCTCATATCTTGCAAATAAAACTTTGAGAAAAGTTTACAAAAAAGTTGGTTTTATAGAAAGATAAAATTTTATAATTTAGGTTAATTTTTATAAAAATATCATCTGTATTTTTATTTTTGGTGGTATTTTCAAAAAATCCAACTAGGGTAAGTGTAACTTTTTCTATGGGAATAAAAGGGATTTTTTTCTTATAGTGTATGAAAAGTTTTTTTAAATCATTATTTATTTAATTAATGTTTGACAAAAATATATATTATAATATAATATTTTTAAGTTTTTAATTTAATAAGACTATAAAAAAGAGGGTTGAAATTTTTCTTTTTTAGAGAGACATGGATGGTGAAAATTGTCAAAGAAATTTTTTAATTGTAGCTTTTTTGTCTTGGTAGGTGAAATTAAGTAGTCTATCACGCATTTAGCGTTATAAATTTTGAGAGTTTATTTATATAATAAATAAAAATTAAGGTGGTACCGCGTCTTTCGTCCTTAGGGCGAAGGACTTTTTTTATTGAAAGGAGAATTATGAAAGAATTAAGTAAAGTTTACAATCCTAAAGATTTTGAAGAAAATATTTATGATTATTGGATGAAAAATGATTACTTTGTGGCTGAAGTTGATAAGGATAAAAAACCTTATTCTATTGTTATGCCACCGCCAAATGTAACAGGAAATCTTCATATGGGGCATGCTTTAAATGGAACAATTCAAGATATATTGATTCGTGCAAAAAGAATGCAAGGTTATAGTGCCCTTTGGCTTCCAGGAACAGACCACGCATCAATTTCTACTGAGGCTAAAGTTGTTGCAAAAATTAGATCAGAAGGCAAGGAAAAAGAGGATTTAGGCAGAGAAAAATTTTTAGATGAAGCTTGGGCTTGGACTCATGAATATGGCGGAAACATAAAAAAACAATTCAGAAAATTGGGTGCATCTTGCGATTGGACTCGTGAAAGATTTACTCTTGATGAAACTTTGTCTAGGGCTGTAGGTCAAGTTTTTGTTGAACTATATAATAAAGGTTTAATATATCGTGGTTCAAGAATTATTAATTGGTGTCCGTCATGCAAGACTTCTATTTCTGATGCTGAAGTCGACCATATTGAACATGATGGAGAAATTTGGTATTTCACTTATCCTTTTGAAGATGGAAAAGGCGGAATAGAAATTGCCACTACAAGACCAGAAACAATTCCTGGGGACTTGGCAATAGCTGTAAATCCCAATGATGATAGATATAAGGATTTGATTGGTAAAAAAGTAAAAATTCCAGTAATGGATGACAGGCTGATTCCAATAATAGCAGACGAATATGTTGATATGGAATTTGGTTCAGGGGCTGTAAAAATTACTCCATCCCATGACCCCAACGATTTTGAAGTTGGCAAAAGACATGAACTTGGTCAGTTAAAAATTATGACAGATGATGGTCATTTAAATGAAAATGCTGGAAAATATAGCGGCATGGAAAGATTTGCTGCTAGGGAAAAAATAATTGAAGATTTTAAAGAAAAGGGATTTTATATAGGCAAGAAAAAGCACCACAATGCAGTTGGTCATTGCTCAAGATGTGAAAGTGTTATTGAACCATTAATTTCTAAGCAATGGTTTGTAAAAATGGAACCACTAGCAAAACCTGCTCTTGAAGCTTATAGAAATGGTGAATTGAATATTGTTCCTCAAAGATTTGGAAAAATTTATGAAAATTGGCTTTTAAATATTCGTGATTGGAATATTTCAAGACAACTTTGGTGGGGACACAGACTTCCTGTGTGGTATGATCAAGATGGAAATTATATAGTTTCCTTAGAAGATCCAAACGGAAAAGAAGAGTATAATAAAAAAACTTTCACTCAAGATGAAGATACACTTGATACATGGTTTTCATCTGCTTTGTGGCCATTTTCAACCCTAGGCTGGCCCCAAAAAACTGAAGATTTAGATTATTTCTTCCCAACAGATGTTTTAGTAACTGGCTACGATATTATTTTCTTCTGGGTTATAAGAATGGTATTTTCTTCTATTGAACAAATGGGACAACTACCCTTTAAAGATGTACTTTTAAATGGTCTTGTTAGAGATGAATTAGGAAGAAAAATGTCAAAATCTTTGGGTAACGGCATAGACCCACTTGATATTATTGACGAATATGGTGCAGATGCCCTTAGATTTACTTTAGTTACAGGAAATACTCCAGGAAATGACATGAGATTTTATATAAAGCGTGTTGAATCATCAAGAAATTTTGCCAACAAGCTTTGGAATGCTACAAGATTTATAATGATGAATTTATCTGATGATATTTCTGATTCTAATTTTCTTATAGATGAACTTCAAGATCAAGATAAGTGGATAATTTCCAAATTAGAAAAGACCATAAAATCAATAACTGAAAAAATTGACAAGTATGAAATTGGACTTGCCGCTGCTGATATTTATGACTTTATTTGGTCAGATTTCTGCGACTGGTATATAGAAATGGTTAAGCCTGTTTTATATTCAGAAGGTCAAAAGACAAATACACAAAAAGTTTTATTATTTGTTTTGGAAAATATTTTAAAACTTCTTCATCCCTTCATGCCTTTTATAACAGAAGAGATTTGGCAAACCCTGCCTCAAAGAAAATCTGCTTTGATTGTTGCTGATTGGCCAAAATATAAGGAAGAATTTAATTTCCAAGCTGAAGAAGATGCGATTGAATATATTGAAAATGCAATCAAAAATATCAGAAACACAAGGTCTAATATGAATATTGAAAATTCAAGAAAGGCTAACACGATAATTTTCACTAAGGATGAAAAGATAAGAGATATTTTCCAAAGAAATCAAGGTCAACTTATAAACCTTGCCTATGCAAAATCTATTACTGTTACAAACGATGAAAGTTTAAAAAATAAGGATCAGGTTACTATAGTACTTGACAAGGCAGAAATTTTACTACCTTTAAAAGATTTGATAGATTTTGACAAGGAGCTTCAAAGACTAGAAAAAGAATTAAAGGATGCTCAATCTGAAATGAAAAGGGCACAAGGAAAGTTAAATAATAAGGGCTTTGTTGAAAAAGCACCTCAAAAATTAGTTGATGAAGAAAAAGCTAAGATTGAAAAATATTCACAAATAATTAAGAAAATTGAGGAAAATATAGGACAGATTAAAAATAGATGATATATAAAAAGCTCATTGATAACATAGAAAATAGGGTAGGTAAATTTAAGTCTAAGGGAAACATCAGAATGATAAAAATTCTTGAGCATTTTGATAATCCTTGTGATTCTATGAAATTTATTCATATTGCAGGAACAAATGGCAAGGGTTCCACATCCTATTTTTTATATGAAATTTTAAAATCTAAGTTCAAGGTGGGGTTATATACCTCACCTGGGCTAACTTCATATAGGGATAGAATTGTTGTAGGAGATTTACGAATTTCTCAGAGTGAATTTCTAAGCATTGGTGAAGAAATCTTAGAAAAAGAAAAGTTAATACTTGACCGATATGGAGAACTTAATAAGTTTGAATTTTTGACAACAATTGCTTTTATTTACTTTAAAAGAAAAAATTGCCAGCTTGTAGTTTTAGAGGTTGGAATGGGTGGACGTTGTGATTCCACAAATATTATAAAAGCTGAAAATAAATTAATATCTATAATTACATCAATCTCTTATGATCATATGCAATACTTAGGAAATACTATTGAAGAAATATCTTCAGAAAAAGCTGGAATAATTTGCCAAAATGCTATAGTTGTAACATCAAATAAGGACAAAAAAATCCTAAAAGTTTTGCAAGATGAATGTAAGAAAAAAAATGCAAGTATATATTATTCAAAAGACTTATGTGTAAAAATTTTAAAATCTGATTTGCAAGGATCGAAATTTATTTTAAATTTAGAAAAAAAAGACTACGAAATTTCTCTAGATCAAATTGGACTATATCAGATAGAAAATGCCATCCTGTGCCTTTATAGTCTTTTTATTTTAATAAAAAAAGCTCTTATTGATTTTGATTTTACCAAGGCAACAAAATTAATAAAAGATGCTAAATGGAAGGGCAGAATGGACCTTGTAAGTAAAAATCCAAGAATTTTATTAGATGGGGCTCATAATATTGGTGGCATAGAAAAACTTAGAGATAATCTTAAATTATTTTATTTTGATAAATTATATCTCGTTTCCAGCATTTTAAAGGATAAAGACCATAAAAAAATGTTAGAAGAAATAGGAGAACTTGCAGACCTTTTAATTTTAGTTGATTTAGAAAATAAGTCAAATGAAGATATAGAGATTTTAGAAAAAGAAGCACAAGCTAGTGTAAAAAAAGTAATGTCTAAGTCATCTCTTAAAGAAGCTCTAAATTATATAGTTCCCATGGCAAGACCTGATGATTTAATATTAGTAAGTGGAAGCCTTCAGCTTATAAAAGAGTTTTATATTTTAAAAGAAATGGACGAGCTAAGTTATGATTGAAAAAGAAGAAATTATAAATTACTTAAAAAAAATAGAGAAGAAATTTTCCGCAAATGATTATAATGGCAAAGATTCTAGGGAATTTGAAATTATAGAAGGAAAAGTTCCAATTATGCTATCTGCACCTCATAGTGTAAATCATTTTAGAAATGGGAAAATCAAATATTGTGATTTATTTACAGGTTCAATTTGTCTATATTTGCAAAAAGTTACGGGATGTCATTTAATATATGCACTTAACCAGTCATCATCTGATGCAAATTTTGACAGTGAGGAAAATTCATCATATAAGAGAGCCTTAAAGAAATATATAAAAGAAAATAACATAAAAATTTTATTGGATATTCATGGATGCGATAAGGAAAAAGAATGTGCTGTAGAAATAGGAACAACAGATGATAAAGATTCATCTTTAAATGATTATAAATTTATTAAGGACTTGGTTATTTATACAGTAGAGGATTTTTTTACAATCACGAAAAAAATAAAGTTTTTGTTAATCAAGTTTTTAAAGCCTCAAATATAAATACTTTAACAAATTATATTCATAGAGAATGCAATATAAGCACCATGCAACTGGAAATAAATAATTTGTTGAGAAATTTATATGATAAAAATAATGAGGACAATGTATTTAATTTAATTGTTTCTTTGGAATATATTATTGGCACCTTGGCAAAAGTAGATTGGAATGCAAAAAGTCATAAAGTTTTAAAACTCAACAGGGCAAGAATACATAAGCCACAGGACATAGCTGGACTTGATTATAAGGAATTATTTAAGGAGGAAAATCCTGAGAATTTAAATAAAATTATACCTACATATAATTATGGTATTTCAACATATAAGGGACAAATTGAATTAGTTCATATATATGACAGTAAAGAAATAAATAGTCCCAACAATAATGAAAAAAATTCTAAAAATATTTATCTGACAAATAGGTTTATAGAATTGCTATCTTATAACGGAGTTTTGCAGAAAAATTTTTCAGACTGGAAACAAAGAATTATAGGTATGCCTATTGTTGTTCACTTATATAAAAAGTATGATTTACCTATTGGTGTACCAAAGATTGATAAGATAGCAAATATTTCTTTTTCCCAAGCCTTGTATGATAAATTTCTTGCTTATTCATTGACTTATGATTTTTATGTCTATAATAAATATGTTGGTCTTAAGATGTTAATTGATTATAACAAAGCCAACTATGGAGATAAGGGTAGAATAAGTAGGGACGGAGTAGCCTTAGAAAGAATAATGATTCCAAGGTATTATAAATTATTGTTAGCTTGTATCAATTATCCCTTTGAATACTTAAGAAAAGAAGAATATCAATTGATGCTTGCCCAGTTAGATGATGAGGTAAAAGATTTATGCTTGAAATATTATAAAAAAATCCCTGGCGACAATTATTATATTGTAAATAACAAGTCTTCATTGTCTGATGAGCAGATTTCTAAAATTAGTCAAAGTCAGGAAAATATAGTTAATAATAAGATAGAACTTCTTGTTTTACCCAAGAAAATACAAACAGAAGAAATAAAATTGTCTGTATTGGAAAGTATAAAAAATAAATTTTATAGTTTTTATGTAGGCTATAGTTTTGTTTTTTTAAGGTGTAGCTGGGCAGCAGAAACTGATGATAATTATGGTATAGTCAGAGTATCTTCAAATATTATGATGATTTTAGGGACAGAGGATAATGATAAAATAGATATTTCTTATAATGAAAAAACAATTACTGCAAGAATATTAACTGATGACAATTGTCGTGACTATATTATAGAAATGCCAGCAACAATCAGAAAAAAACTTGACATGAATGGGATAGGATGTATTGTAAAAGTTAAGAGAAATATGGAATATAATTTTAAAAGGCACTCCATTAGCCAAGGGATTACTTTTTTAGGAACAGTAATAACAGTAGCAGAGCTAAATTGCTCTTTATTTATTAAGTTTTTGCTAATTATATTGATATTTTCTTTAATTTTGTGGTGGATTTTTAATGAGGAAAGAATTAAGGTAAAATGATAAAAAAACTAAGAGGATATTTAATTGCTCGATATGATAATATGTGTAATTCCTACACCTGTAAAAGATTAGAACAAGAAGCAAAAAGCCTAAATATTGAAATGAATACAATTGGAGTCTGTGACACAATAATATGTGAAAATAAAATATTACACAAAGCTCATCAATTGAATAAAGTCGATTTTTTAATAAATAGACATAAACATGGGCATATAAAAGATAGGTTAAATTCATTAGCAAAAAAATCTTACAATAACCTATCTTCTTTTAATACTTATCTGGATAAATTTTCCCAGTTGGAAAATATTTCTTCACTACATTTCTTAAAACCCAAATATTTTTTGGCAAGTGCAGATAAATCTTTTGAAGAAGTATCTAAAATTTTATCAGATCCTTTTGTGATTAAAGGTTTAGATGGTTCTGAAGGCGAACAAGTTTATCTTATAAAAAGTGAGGAAGATTTAAAAAAAATAAGGACTTTTTATGGCATAGACAAAGAGTTTTTATTTGAAGAATTTATAGTGTCATCTTTTGGTAGAGATATAAGGATGTATGCAATAAAAGGTAAAATTAAGGCTGCAATGTTAAGAAAATCAAACATGGATTTTAGGGCAAACTTTGCCCTAGGTGCTCAGCTAAGCCCCTATGATATAAACCCAAAAATGCAAAAAATTTCTGAAGATATTTACAAAATTACGGGGCTTGATTTTGTTGGAATTGATTTGTTGTTTGGTAGAGATAATTTTTATTTTTGTGAAGTCAATGTCATGGCTGGTATAAAAGGCATAGAAAAGGCGACAGGAACAAATATTGCAAGGGAAATTTTACTGTCAATAAAGGAAGATTTTAATGAATAGGAAAGAAGCTGAAGATTATATTTTTGCATCATATATGAGATCAGAAAAATTTCAATCCTATAATGACAAGGATAAAAACAAAAGACACCCTGAGCTTACAAAAGAAATTTTAGAAAATTTATCAACTGGTATAAATATTGGAATTACTGGTTCAAAGGGCAAGGGCAGTCTTGCCAATATGCTTAGCCAAATACTTATGGCTAAATTTCGGGTGGGTCTTTTTACAAGCCCTCACATTTTAAAAATTAATGAGAGATTTAAAGTTGATGGCAAAGAGATTTCAGATGAAGATTTTATAAGAATTGTTGAGGACCTAAAAATAGATTTTGATAAAATTGAAAAAAATTTGCCAAAATCTATACCCATAAGCCCTATAGGAATTGAGGCAGCTATTGGTCTAAAATACTTTAAAGAAAAAAACACTCAAATAAATATTATGGAATTTGGTAAGGGCGCTAAGTATGATGATGTCAACAATGTTATTAATAAATACTGTCTTATCAATACAATTTTTTTGGAACACACAAGAGAATTAGGGTCAAGCCTTGAAGAGATTGCAAACGATAAATGTAATATTATAAAAAAGGGGCAAATTTTTGCCTACAGTGCAAGTCAAGATAGGCAAGTTCTTAAAATTTTAAAAAATAAAGCAAGAAAAGAAGGCGTAAAAATTAAAGTTTATGGAGAAGATTTTTATGGAGAAAATATTTCCTACAGCTTTGATGGAATGACCTTTGATGGAGTATTTAAGGATAGAAGAATTAAAAATATAAAAATACCTTTAATAGGTCTGCATCAGGTTAAAAACGCTGTGCTTGCACTGGCTTGTGCCATAGATATTTATGAAGGTTTACCAATAGAAGATATTAAGAAAAATCTTTTAGATTTAAAATATCCGGCAAGGTTTGAAATTATTAGTAAAAATCCCTTGATAATTTTAGATGCTTGTATAAATAAAAAAAGTCTTGAACCCATAAAAGAATCTTTGAAAGCTTTGAAAATTGAAGATATCACAAGTATTGTAGGTATTCCTGACGATAAGGATTATTTTGGAGTTGTAAGTGGCGTAAAAGATATATCAAAAAATATTATTCTAACAAAAACATCAAACTCTCATTATGTCTTTACAGATGAGCAAAGGCAAAAACTTTTAGCTAATAAAATTTTTGTTGAAACAAGTCCAGATATAAAAGAAGCACTTAACATGGCAAGAAAATATAAAAGTCCTATCATTATTTTAGGAACAACTTCACTTATAAGTGAAAGTAAAGAATTTTTTCAAACTACAGGATTATCCTAGCACTTGTAGTATCTTTTGACTTTTTTATGACTAAGCTTATTACTTAAGTTTTTGGATGAGCTTGGGACTTTTTCTTTAGCTAAAAATTTTAAGAAAAATTTGTCAGATTAAATGCTTTAGTAAGTATAAGATAAATAATATTTTTTAAATTTTTCTTTTCTTATATAATAATATTAATAATAAAAAAGAGGTAGAAAATGATTATAAAAAACGCTAGGGTCATTGATCCTTGGCAAAATATTGATAAAATTGCAGATATTCAAATAAAAGATGGCAAGATAAATAAAATTGCAAGTGATTTAACAGATGATAAAGAAATAATTGATGCAAAAAATTTGATTGCTTGTCCTGGACTTGTAGATGTCCATGTGCATTTTAGAGATCCCGGCTTTACTTATAAGGAAGATTTATATTCAGGAACACAGGCTGCAATAGCTGGAGGATATACTTCAGTAGTTTGTATGGCAAACACAAATCCTGTCATGGATTCTCCCGAAAAAGTGAAAGAATTTTACAAGAGGGCAAAGGAATTGCCAATAAATGTTTATACGGTTTCTGCCCTAACAGAAAATTTTGAAGATAATAAACTTGTAGATATGGAGAAACTTTTACAGGAAGGAGCAGTAGGTTTTACTGATGATGGAATTCCCAACAGAAATTCAAAATTAATTTTGCAAGCTATGAAAGAAGCTAAAAGGCTTAATACTTTAATTTCTTTTCATGAGGAGGACCCAAATTTAATTGAAAATAACGGCATAAATTATGGGGAAGTATCTGAAAAATTTAATATTTATGGTTCTCCATCTCTTGCTGAATCATCATTTATTGCAAGGGATGTTGAATATGCAATAAATACAGGAGCAAAAATTGATATTCAACATATTTCAACAAAAAGAGGTGTGGATCTTGTTCGTTATGGGAAGTCGAGAGGTGCAAATGTATTTGCAGAAGTTACTCCACATCATTTCACCCTGACAGATAAAGCTCTGTTAAAATATAAACAAATGGCGAAGATGAATCCTCCTCTAAGAACTGAAGAAGATAGACAAGCTATATTAGAAGGGATAAAAGATGGAACTTTAGAACTGATTGCAACAGACCATGCTCCGCATTCACAAGAGGAAAAAAATAGAGAGCTAACAAAAGCTCCCTCTGGAATAATTGGACTTGAAACAGCCTTAGGTTTAGGAGTAAGAGAACTGGTTGAAAAAAATATTATAAGTATAAATAAACTTATAGAACTTATGTCAACAAATCCATGCAAAAAATATAATTTACCTGGTGGAACATTAAAAGAAGGTTCACGAGCAGATATTTTAATATTTGATCCCAAAAGAGAGTATAGCATTGAAACTTTCAAGTCAAAATCCTCAAATACACCCTTTAAGGGAGAAAAATTGATAGGAAAAGTAATATATACCATCTCAAAAGGACATATAATTTATATGAATAAAAATTGACAAAAAAGTTACAAAATGGCTAATTTATCGAAAAAACTTGTATAATTGTAGATTATGGTTTATAATTTTTTTATTGTTATAAGGAGGTTCTATGAAACTATACAGATTTATCACAAGAACTTTTATGAACTATACAGCATCAATAAAAAGATTTCCTCTTGCTATGTTGTGCTCACTTTTAGCAGCCTATAATTTAGCAAGAGCATTAAATTTTAGAGATGTAGATCTTGCAAATATCAACAACAATAGATTGGGAGCATTTTTTATAGGTGGAATATTTTTATATTCAGTAATATCCCTATATTTGGAATCTGCTAAGTCAAATGTTAAAAATGCAGAGGATAATAAACAGATAAAATTTATTACAGTCTTAGTTTATATATTGTCAATCCCAATAATGTATGGATTTTATGATATTATATATATAACCAAACAGGGATTTTTCCCCTATGAAAGTAAATATATATATTTTGGAATGATAGCTTTATTTGTAGTTTTAGCGTCCTATATTGCTAAAATTTTCTACCATAAAGATTATGTATCTTATGTTGCAAATATTTTTGAGGCTTTTATCATTTCCAACATATATTCAATAGTTTCCTATATAGGTATAAGTGCAATAATTTTTGCAATAAATTCCCTATTTTCTGCAAACTTTCCATCAAATATTTATCTAAAAATATTTTATTTTATTTTCATTCCCTATAATGTCGGCATATTTTTATCAGAGTTTCCTAAAGCAAGCGAATCATTTATAGACTACGATTATCCAAAATCTATTAAAGTTTTATTAGTTTATGTAATTTTGCCCTTAGTGTTAGCATACACAGCAATATTATTTTTATATTTCTTAAAAATAATAATAAATTGGCAATTACCAGATGGAATAATCGTTAATCTTGTATTATGGTTTGCGGTAGTAACGGTATTTTTTCAATTTTTCTTACAAAAAATTAATAAAAAATTTGTAAATATATTTAAAAAATATTATCCCTTTGCTATCATACCCTTGCTTTGTATGATGTTTTTGTCAATAGGCTTAAGAATAAACCAATATGGACTTACAGAAAATAGATATTTTATAGTGGCAACTGGTGTTTGGGTACTGATAAGTGAAATTTACTATATTATTTATAAGAAAAATTCAAATATTACAATTCCATTTATCCTTTCCATAATAATTTTAATTTCAAGCTTAGGACCAATATCCTGCTATAAAATGTCTGAAAAATCTCAAATTGCAAGACTAACAAAAATATTAGAAAAAAATAATATGCTAAAGAGTAATAGCATAGTTAAAAATAAAGATATATCAGAAGATGATAAAGCTCAAATAACAAGTATATTGCTTTATTTAACAAATAATCATATAAAACCTGATATTCCTTATTTAGATGAAGATTTTGAATTTTCAGACCAAAAAATGTTAAACACCTTTGGCTTTAAAAGTCAAGATAAAACAAATTATGAGGACTATTATTATAACTATGACAATCCTTCATCAGTAGATGTGAGTGGCTACTCTAAATTAATTAGAAATGTAGTATACAATAAAGATACAAAAGTTGATAATTTTACTTTTGCCTACAATCCATCAACAATAGAAATTTATTTGACAAGAAAAGATAAAAAAGACTTGTTGAGAGAAATTGATTTAAAAAGCCTTAGAGATAAATTAAAAACTCTAAAGACTGCTAATGGTGTAATAAATCCAGAAGATTTAGCTATAAGCGGTGAAAATGCTGGTATAAAATATAAGATTATTTTCACAAGCATCAGTTTTTACGGTGAAGACAGCAAATTTGATAGTTATGTAAGTTTTGATTTACTAACAAGTGGGAGTGATGAATAAATGTATTATTTGACATTTGAAAATGATGTATTTATAGATACTGATCTAGACCTTAAGTATTTAAAAAAGCTATTGAAAAAATACCTTGAAAAAACTGACTTCTTCCAAGTAATTGCCTTAGGAGAAGATAAGCTCATAAAAAAATTATTAAGAGATTATGCAGCCTATGATGAAGACGGTGAATATGAAGAAATATTTCAAGGTCCAACAGATGATGACTTTAAAAAAGTTATACTAGATAATTTTTTAAATGAAAAAAATATACCAAACTTCTATAAACTAAGCCTTTATCAAGTGGATAAGTTGAAATTTGAAGTATTAAATTACGGAGAAGAAGTTTCGATATACGGTTTTGACCAAAAACAAGTTGAAGAAGCCTATAAGAAATTAGAAGAAGACTATGGTATTAAAAATATTAACATAGTAGTAGAAAAATAAAACTTAACACAAGTAGTTTTTAGACTATCCCTTGGGGTAGTCTTTTTTAAATAAAAAATTTTCTTTTTGTTAATTTTTTGTTTGTGATATGAAAAAAAGATTTAAAAATTTTATAGTCACCAATATCTGATATAAGGAAAATACCCTTTTTATTCTTTGTTGTAAAAAGGGTACTTTCATAAATTTATTTATTATTAATATAAATTCTTATCGCCATAATCTTTTTTATAATATACCAGTATTTCTTTTGCTTTTTCATAATCTTTTTCTGATACATAAATTGTTTGTTCAAAAGTTGAAAATCCTGATATTAGTCGCAAAAAATCTCCATCATCATCAGTAAGGTAGGGGATTTGTTTTTCATCAAGCATGGAGCATATTTCTTTAAATATCATTTGATCTGTGACAGAAATTAGTTCTTTGTATTTAACATCATCCATAAAAATCTCCTTAAAATTTGTTAAATAACTAAGAAAAAAGACTCCAAAAGGAGCCTTCTTCTATTACATATTCTTTGAATAGTATTCCACTATTAATTGGTCTTCAATTTCTATTGGAATATCTTCTCTATTTGGTAGACTTACTAATTTACCTTTGAAATCTTCATTCTTAGAAAGATAAGGATAAGATACAGGGAAATTTGTATTGAAATTTTCCTTGAAAAGTTCTACCTTCTTGCCCTTACGAGAAAGGGAAATTTCATCAGAAACGTCACATCTGTATGATGGTATATCAACTTTTTTACCATTAACAAGTATATGTCCGTGAAGAACCATTTGTCTTGCTTGTCTTATTGAAGAAGCAAAGCCTAATCTATAACATAAGTTATCTAGTCTTCTTTCTAGGAAAGAAACAAGGTTAGGACCTGTTTGTCCTTTTGCTTTTTGAGCTTCAATGAAAAGATTTTTGAATTGTTTTTCTAAAAGTCCATAGTAAGCTCTAAGTCTTTGTTTTTCCAATAATTGTTTACCGTATTCAGTTAACTTCTTATCACTTCTGGCACTACCTCTTTGAGCTCTTTTCATAGCTTTTGGGTGGCCACATACATTTAGTCCCAATCTTCTAGATAATTTGAATCTGGGTCCCATCATTTTTACCATTAAATTCAACTCCTATTATATTTTGCCGCGATAATTAAGAGCCATTAGTATTATATTATTAGTTGGAAAAAAAGTAAAGGGTTAATATTGATAAATCTTTGCATTTTCTGCAATTTCTTGAGATTAAATTACTTTTTTTCTTTTCATAATTTCTAAAAATTATTGTATAATAAATTTGCATAAAAAATCAAGTATTATCTAACAATGGTTTTACAAAAATATTTGTAATAGTTATAATAGGTAGAGAAATAATTTAATAGAAAAGGTGATTATATGAGTGGACACTCAAAATGGAATAATATAAAAAATAAAAAAGGTAAGGAAGACGCTAGAAAAGGTAAAGTTTTTACAAAACTTGCCAGACTTATTACTGTTGCAACTAGACAAGGTGGAGCAAATCCAGATTTTAATCCTCAATTAAAAGTTGCAATTGATAAGGCTAAGGCTGAAAATTTACCAAATGATAATATAGAAAGAGCCATAAAAAAAGGTGCGGGTGAAGATGATTCTTCAAACTTTGAAACTATAACTTATGAAGGTTACGGTCCAAGCGGTATTGCTGTTATGGTTAAATGTTTGACTGACAACAGAAACAGAACAGCTCCTGATATTCGTCACATTTTTGATAAAAATGGTGGAAATTTGGGAACTCCAGGATGTGTGTCCTTTATGTTCCAAGAAAAAGGAATTATTGGTATTTTAAAATCTGATGATATGGATCTTGATGAATTTATTTTATCTGCTCTTGATTATGGTGCTGAAGATGTTGTTGATAGAGGAGATGCGGTAGAAATTGTAACAGTCCCTGAAAGTTATCACGATGTCAGAAAAAAACTTGAAGAAGATGGATATGAATTTGTAGAAAGTGATATTACTTTTGTGGCTCAAAATTATTCTAAATTATCTGATGAAGATGATATAAAGAAGATGGATAAATTAATAGATGCCCTTGAAGATAACGATGACGTTCAAGATGTCTACACTAATTGGGATCAAGAAGATTAGAAAATGACAAAGAAACTTTTGGCTCTTATGGGAAGTGAGAGGAGACATAGGAGTACAGAAAATTTTCTCGATATCTTTATTGAAGAAAAATTTAAAGATTTTGATGTAAAAAAAATTATTTTAAAAGATTTAAGTTTTTCTAATTGCATCTCTTGTTACGGCTGTGCCAAAGTTCCCAGATGCGTTGTAAAAGATGATATGACTGATATTTATCCTTTGATTGATAATAGTGATGTTGTGGTTTTTGCATCGCCAATTTATTTTAATTCTGTATCAGCCCTTTCTAAATCTTTTATTGACAGGATGCAACTTTATTGGTCAAGGAAATTTTTGCGTAAGGAAGTTTTACCTAAAAATAAGTTGGGATTTGGTCTTTTTGTCGGGGGTGCTCCTTTAACTGATCAACAGTTTTTGGGTGCAGAATTAGTTTTAAAACATTTTTTTATGGCAATAGGTACAAAAAAATATACTTATCTTGAGCTAAGCGATACAGATAAGAGGGAAGTCCAAAAGACCGAAGAAATTTTAACTTATATAAATAAGCATTTTGAAGAAAATTCGATTTATGAATCTATAAGCTAAATAAATTAAAAGGGGCATATAAATATAGAAAAGACAATAGAACAATTAGGGGGATTTTATGAAACTAAATAAATATATAGACCACACGCTCTTAAAGGCAGATGCTACACAAGAATCTATTAAAGAATTGTGCAGGCAAGCAAAGGAATATGATTTTATGTCTGTGTGCATAAACTCATCAAATATTGAACTTGCAAAAGAAGAACTTAAAGGAACAGATGTAAAAATTTGCACAGTTATAGGATTTCCACTAGGGGCAACTACTACAGAATCAAAGGTTTTTGAAACTACTGATGCCATAGAAAAAGGTGCTGATGAAGTGGATATGGTTCTTAATATTGGAGCTTTAAAATCTAAGAATTTCGATATAGTTTTAAGAGATATAAGTGAAGTCGCTAAGGCAGCTCACAACAAGGGAAAAATTTTGAAAGTTATACTTGAAACTTGTCTGCTCGAAAAAGATGAAATTATAAAGGCTTGCCAACTTTCAAAAGAAGCTGGTGCAGATTTTGTTAAAACTTCAACAGGATTTTCTACTGGAGGGGCAAAAGAAGAAGATGTTGCCTTGATGAGAAAAACTGTAGGAGATCTGATGGGAGTTAAGGCAAGCGGTGGAATAAGAACTTTAGAAAAAGCAAGGCTTATGATTGAAAACGGAGCAACAAGGCTTGGAGTTTCTGCTGGAGTTCAAATTATGGAGGAATTAGAAAGTGAAAATTAATCCAGTCGCCTTTAAGCTTTTTGGATTAGAGGTGAGATGGTATGGCATTTTAATTGCCATTGGTGCCTTTCTTGCCATAAATGTAGCAGAAAAAATGGGCAAAAGATATAATTACAAAGATGGACTTTATAACTTATTTTCATCAGATTTAGGGATTTTTGTAATTTTATTAGGAGTAATCGGTGCAAGATTATATTATGTAATTTTTCAGTGGGATTATTACAGGGAGAATCCGGGAGAAATTTTAGCTATAAGAAATGGCGGTTTGGCAATTTATGGTGGTATACTTGCAGGTCTTCTTGCAACCTATATTTTTTCTAGAATAAAAAAGATTAAATTTATGACCATTTTAGATTGCTTGGCACCGGCAGTTCCCTTGGCGCAAGCTATAGGCAGATGGGGAAATTTTATCAATGGTGAAGCTCATGGAGGGCCAACAGACTTACCCTGGGGAATAATGGTTGATGGTATTAAGGTTCATCCAACTTTTTTATACGAATCTTTGCTAGATTTTTTTATCTTCATACTATTATATTTTTTTGTCAGTAAAAGGCAAAAATTTGAAGGTCAACTTTTTACCCTATATTTGATAATTTATGGTTGTGGAAGATTTTTTATTGAAGCAATGAGGACAGATTCATTATATTTTGGTCCTTTTAGAGTTTCTCAACTTCTAAGCCTTATACTTGTAGTTATTGGTTTGATAATATATTTTTATAATATTTTGAGCTTAAAAAATAAGTCAGTCTGATTAGAATGGCTGGTCTTTATAAAAATAAATTGATTTTTTAATGTATATGTGCTAAAATTTTATTCATTAACGGGATGTAGCGCAGCCCGGTAGCGCACATGTATGGGGTGCATGGGGTCGAAGGTTCAAATCCTTTCATCCCGACCAAAGGACTGGTTTTGACCGGTCCATTTTTTTATGTTAATCTTTATTTAGGGGGTAGCTATGAATAAGATCAATTACAATTTAGAAATGGAAAAAATAATAAATAAAATTGATTTACAAAATAAGCCGACTCTACTTTTGCATTCTTGTTGCGGGCCATGTTCTTCAGCCGTAATTGAAAGGCTTTATCCTTATTTTAAGCTTCAAGTCTTATATTATAATCCAAATATTGACACCTATGAGGAATATATGAAAAGAGCTAAGGAGCAAATGAGATTTATAAAAGAATTTGGCATAGCTGACCAAGTAAAAGTTCAAGTCCTTGAATATGATAAGGATGCTTTTTTAAAAGCAGTTCAAGGATATGAGTATGGTGGTGAAGGCTCTAGCAGATGCCTCAAATGTTTTAATTTAAGGCTTTCTAAAACTGCACAGCTTGCCAAAGAAGGAGATTTTGATTATTTTACCACAACTCTTAGCATATCTCCGTGGAAAGATTCTCAAGTTTTAAATAAGTTAGGAAATTATTTGGGAAATATTTATGGAGTTACTTATCTTTATTCAGATTTTAAAAAGAAAAATGGTTTTAAACGCTCCGTTGAGCTTTCCAATAAATTTAATATGTATAGGCAATGCTATTGTGGCTGCCAATTTAGTCAAGAGGAAACTTTAAACTGTGAAGAGAAAATTAATTAGCATATTTTTGATATTTTTATTAGTATTTACTTCATGCCAAAATTCCACGAATTTAAGTAAAGAAAATAAAACTAAAAAAACTAAACAAGAAACTATAAAAGAAGATAAAAAGACATATGTTGAAATTCTAGCTATGGGTGATATGATTTTTCACAAACCCTTGGTGAGTAATGCAAGAGTTGGTGATTCTTATGATTTTTCAATATATTTTAAAAATATTGAAGATGACATAAAAAGTGCCGATATTTCCTTAGCAAATTTCGAAGGAACTATAAATAAAAATAAGGCTCTAAGTGGTTTTCCTCGCTTTAATTTTCCTATTCAAACAGTTACAGGTTTAAAAAGTGTAGGTTTTGATGTCTTAACTACTGCAAATAATCACTGCCTTGATACTGGAGTTGATGGAATTTTTCAAACTATTAATGCAATTAATGATGGGCAAATGATTAATGTAGGTACATATTTGGATGAAAATCATCCGCTAAAAATAATAGAAAAAAATAATATAAAAATTGGTTTTTTAGCCTATACTGATCTATTAAATGGAATGGACTCCCTTGTTAGGGGCAAGGAATATTTGATAGATACCTTTGCGACAAATGATGTAAAAAAAGATATAGAAGCTTTAAAAAATCAGGTAGATTTTATTGTTGTTATCCCTCATTGGGGTAACGAATATCAATACAGTCCTTCTTTAAGACAAGAAGAGCTTAAAGACTTACTTTTTTCATCAGGAGCAGATGCCATTTTAGGATCCCATCCTCATGTTGTTCAAAAATTCCAAGATTTCAGTATTGATGGAAAGAGAAAATTTTTAGCTTATTCAATGGGAAACGCCCTTTCAAATCAAAGGCAAAGATATTTGGGGAAAAAAGGTGTCGAGTCAGGTCTTATGATAAAGCTTAAATTAGAAAAAAATCTGACCCAAAACACCACAAGGCTAATTTCAAGTCAAGTTATTCCAACTTATGTAATGGATATAAATGTTGATGGCAAAAGGACTTGCCAAATTTTTAAATACGCAGATATTCTTCCAGGTGGAAAGTTTTCTGATAAGATTAATGGCACAGAAATTGATAGTATTAATGAAAAGTATAATTTTGTAAAAAATATTTTAGAGGATAAGAGATAATAATGCAAAGAGATAAAGTTCCCGGAACAAATTATATAATAGTTCAAGACGAAAATAATTTTAAATATACAAGTGATTCCCTTATTCTCTCTTCCTTTGTCAAGATGGGACAAAGAGCATTAGATTTAGGATGTGGTAATGGTATTATATCCTTAAGAATAGTCGATAGATTTAAAGAGCTTTATGCTATTGATTACAATAATGAGTCTTTGGAACTTTTTAAAATTGCATTAAAAGAAAATTATTTGGAGGACAAAATAAGACTTATACAGGATGATATTTTAAATTTAGGGAATTATTTTCCTAATAATTACTTTGACCAAATCTTATTTAACCCTCCTTATTTTAACTGTTTTGAACCTAAAAGTAATATGGAAAAAGCAAGGCATTCAACGGATATAAGAAATTTTATAGAGATAGTTTCAAAACTTTTAAAGTCTAGAGGAGATTTTACAATAATATTTCCTTCTAACAGGATAAGTGAACTGATTTATTATTTAAACCTTTACAAGTTAAAGGTTAAAGATATGATTGCAGTAAAACCTAATTTAGAAAAGCCGGCACTTCATTTTATTTTGAGATGCCGAAAAGATGCCAAGTTTGGCAATTTTTATAGGGAATTTATAGTTCACGAATCTGACTATTACAGCGAACAAATGCTTAAGGTTTATAATAACGAGGTGCTTTTATGATATATTTTTGCCCAACACCCATTGGCAATTTAGGAGATATCACTCTAAGAACTCTTGAGGTTTTAAGAAGTGTCGATATAATATATGCTGAAGATACAAGAGTTACTATTAAACTTCTCAATCACTATGACATAAATAAAAAACTAAAGACTTACCATAAATTTAATGAAGCAAAAGCAAGTCTTGAAATTATAGAATCCTTAGAAAATGGACTTGATATTGGTCTTGTGACAGATGCAGGAATGCCGGGAATTTCTGATCCAGGGCATGTCTTAATAAAAAAATTAATTGAAAAAAATTTGGACTTTAGAGTTTTACCGGGACCTAATGCAGCCCTGAGCGCTCTTGTTATTTCAGGACTTGCTAACGATAACTTTTATTTTTACGGTTTCACAAATCCTAAGTCCTCATCTAGAAAAAAAGAATTTGAGAATTTGAAAAATATAAGGGCTACCTTAATTTTTTATGAATCTCCCCACAGAATTATTGAGTTTTTAAAGGATATGAGCGAAATTTTAGGTAACAGAGAAATTTCTATTTCCAGGGAGCTTACAAAAATTTATGAAGAAACTCTTCGTGGCAAGGTTGAAGATATACTAAATTCAAATTTAACTTTAAAGGGTGAGTTTGTCATTGTCGTTGAGGGCAATACCCAAAAAGAAGAAATGCCTGATATTAAAGAACTATTAATCGAAAGAATTAATAATGGGCAAAAGAAGTCCCAAGCAGTAAAAGAGATAGCACAAGAGTATAATATATCAAAAAATGTGGTTTACAAGGAGAGTTTGAATATAGATGCTTGATTTTAACCAGTTTGAAGAAAAAATAAAAACAATAAATTCAAATCTTAGAAATAAATACAAGAAATATTTTTCCATATCTAATGAAGAATTTCTTAAATCTTTAGAAGAAAATGTTGGAGAAATTGAAAATTTTGAAAAATTAAGTCAAAAAGAGCTGGAAAAAATTGATGATTTAGTGGGAGTTGACGGTTCTGTAAATAGGTGTGGAGGAGCCTATCCTCATTATATAGAAATGTTTCAAGGTCTAGCCAAATCTACAAAACATGAAGAGGTTTATGTTTCAGATATATATACTCCAACCCTAAACGATAGCTTTGAAATTGAAGAAAAAAGAGAAAAACTTCTTGCAACAATAGAAATTGAGTCTGCTCTTGAATATATAAAAAAAAGAAAACCACAAGTGCTTATGATGGATGGGGGATTTATCAGATATAAAATTAATTGCCCCGAGCATTTTAAAGACTTAAGAGAAATTTGCCAAAAACAAAATATAATTCTTTTTGGAGTAATAAAAGATATAAAAACTGGAATTTTAGCAAGAGCTTTGAGCCTTGATAGGTCTATTTATGATAGAGAACTTCTCTTTAACAGGTTCAAAATTGGTCAGGCACTCCTAATTAAGAACGAAGTCAATAAAAAATATATAGAAAGGGGATTGGGCGAAGGATTTTCTTCTGCATTTATAAGAACTTCAAACTTTCCAGGAGTTGTTGGCATAGATATCTTAGATGTTCAGGAAAATTATTTAAGATTTGTTTCAAGACTTGTTTACAGTCTAACTCCAATAAATAGCAGGGGTATTCCCTTGTGGCTTGATATTGTGGATAAAGATGTTAGAATAACTGATGAATTAATAAAGGCTAGTTTAGAATCTTATCTAGATAGAGATTTGTATGAAAGATTTTTTGTTTCAGAAAGAGATAAAAGGACACTTTAGGGGGATTTATGAAAGTATTAGGAATTACAACTACTCAAGAAGTATATATAGGTTCAAAGGAAAAAAATTTTAGAAATAATGAATTTTTAGTAGTGCAAGATCCAGTCCAAGGCTCTCTAATAGGAGAAATTGTTGAGGCAAAAACCTATAACAGATTTATTCCTCTTGACATGGGAGGAGATTTTGTCGATGCTGGAGTTTTATCTTCTCTTAAGTCAATGGGTTATGACATCAACAACGAAACAGTTTATGTAGGAAAGCTAAGATTTTTTGAAGAAGTTTTATACGCACCTATAACAGGCTCTGATGTAAGAATCCCAACTTTTGAAGAAATAAAAAATATACTTTTAAACATTCATACTAAAGATGCAATGGTTCTCGGAGTAATAAAAAATACTGATGACTTAACAAAAGATATGGATGAGGAATATAGGGATTTATTATTTACCTATGATAAGGATGAATTTGTAAAGCAAAAAGATATTCCATATTTATTTAATTATAGAGCCATGCACCAATATCCTCATATAGGAATTTTTGGTGGTTCAGGTTCTGGTAAATCTTTCGGACTAAGGGTAATTTTAGAGGAAATTATGGAAAAAAAGATTCCTACTATAGTTTTGGATCCTCACTTTGAAATGGATTTTTCTACAAACTCTGAAATTTCTACAAAAGATTTTAATGATAAATTTAAATGTCTGCAAATTGGTCTTGATGTAGGTATAAAATTTCAAGATTTAAATAAGGGTGATTTAAAAAATCTTTTAAATTCCGTTTCACCCCTTACAGATTCAATGAATAATGTAATTGATGTCATATTAAATAAAGGAGCAAGCTATTATTCCTTTAAAGATAAGCTGGAAATGCTAATAGAAGCTGAAGAGCTTGGAGGATTAAATAAAATTAATGGCAAAATAGGAGCCGCAACAGATCTAACAGAGATTCAAAGGCTTGAAATGCTTAGAGATAATTATGAAAAATATGGAAATTTAACAAATCCAGCCTCAACAAGAGGAGTTTTATGGAGATTAAATTCTCTCTATGGTCAAGGTATTTTTTCCTACAATATAGATATAATTTTTGAACTTATAAAAAATGGTAAGTTAGTTGTCCTACAAGGTTCAACAAAAATTATAAATGTATTTTCAACATATCTTTTAGCAAAATTATATTATATGAGAAAGGAATATAGGGATGAAATTTATAGGGAAAATACTGATGCAAAATTTTTCCCACCCTTTGTCATAGTAACAGACGAAGCTCATAACTTTGCTCCAAAAGGTTATGAAAGTGCGTCGAAATCTATATTAAGAGAAATTTCTCAAGAGGGTAGAAAATATGGGGTATTTTTAATCTTAGCCACTCAAAGACCGACCCTTCTTGATGAAACAATAACAGCTCAATTAAACACAAAAATGATTTTTAGAACTGTAAGGGCATCTGATATAGATACAATAAAAGAAGAAACTGACTTAAGAATTGAAGAATCAAAAAGATTACCTTATCTTCAAACGGGAGATGTTTTTATATCATCATCTGAAAGAGGACGCTCATCTTTTGTTCGTGTAAGGGCAGCTTACACAAAAAGTCCTCACACCTTAAATCCCTTTGATGAATTGAGTCAAAATAAAGTAGACAATTTGAATGAATTTTATAAAGTCATTGAAGACAAACTTCCTTTTTCTACAGTTTCAATTTTAAATATATTAGAAGAAGTAAATAAAGAGTCAGATACAACTTATTCTTATGATGATTTTTTAAATAATCTCAAAGACTTGTGTCAAAATAATATAATAACTAAAACAGATAATTTTATGAGTGAAAGATATGAAAAAATTGAGGAGGAATAATGTATTCTCGTGTTAAAACTTGCACTCTTTTTGGATTAAATGGTTATGAAGTTGATGTAGAAACAGACCTTTCAAGGTCATTACCAAAGGTAAGCCTTGTAGGTCTTCCAGATACTGCCATAAAAGAATCTATAGAAAGAGTTAAATCAGCCATAAATAATTCAGCTTATGATTTTCCCAATAAAAAAATTACCATAAATCTTGCACCAGCAAACCTTAGAAAAGATGGATCACAAATTGATTTAGCCATAGCTGTGGGAATTTTATTATCAGCTGGACTTATAGAAAAATCGCCTGATGATTTTGTTTTTTTGGGAGAACTAGCCCTTGATGGAAAAATATATCCAATATCAGGAGCCTTGCCCATGATAATATCCATGAGAGAGAAAGGCTTTAGAAAATTCATTGTGCCTTATGATAACAGAAGAGAAGCAGCCCTTGTAAGAGATGTTGAAATTTATCCAGTAAAAAATTTAAAAGATGTAGTTGAATTTTTAAGGGGAAATATAAGCCTTGAAAGAGCAGTCGGACAAATTTCAAATACCAAGGTAGAATATGACAATGATTTTTCAGATATAAAAGGTCAAGAAAATTTAAAAAGATTACTGACAATTGCTGCAGCATCAAAGGCAAACTGTCTATTCATCGGCTCACCAGGAAGTGGAAAAACCATGGCAGCAAAAAGATTTCCAACAATATTGCCACAGCTTGATTTTGAAGAAGCAATAGAAGTAACAAAAATATATTCAGTAGCTGGACTATTAAAAGAAAATGCTCTAATTTCCACACCACCCTTTAGAAGTCCACATCATACTGCATCAGCAGTAGCCTTAATAGGTGGAGGTACATATCCAAGACCTGGAGAAATTTCTTTAGCCCACAAGGGGGTATTATTTTTAGATGAATTACCGGAATTTTCAAAAAATGTCTTGGAAGTTTTAAGGCAACCCATGGAAGCAAAAATAATAAATATTGCAAGAGCTAATGGAACTGTAACATTTCCTTCAGATTTTCAATTAATAGTAGCAATGAACCCATGTCCCTGTGGTTATAGTCATTCTAAAAAGCATGAGTGTACTTGTAGTGCATATCAAATTCAAAGATACTTATCAAAAATTTCCCATCCTCTTTTAGATAGGATTGATCTTCACATGGAGGTGTCAGAAGTTGATTATAAGGAAATATCTACAGAAAAAATTCCACTTTCTTCTGAACAGATGAGAGATCAAGTCCAAAATGCGAGAGATATACAAAAAGAAAGGTTCAAGGATAAGGCTTACAGTTTTAATTCACAAATTCCTGATAAAGATTTAAAAAAATATTGCAAGCTTGATGAGCAGTCCAAAAAATTAATGGAAATTGCCTTTAATAAATATAATATGTCTGCAAGAACTTATAATAAAATTTTAAAAATATCAAGAACCATAGCTGATATGGATAATTCCGCACAAATAAAGGAAGACCATCTTTTAGAAAGTATCCAATATAGATCTATTGATTCAAAATTTTGGGGTAACTGATGGATAGAAATGCGATAATATTTTTAAGCTCCATAGGCCTTTCTTCATCAAATATAATTAAAATTTTAGATTTTTCAATTGAGAAGAATTTAGCTTTGAATGAATTTCTTAATTTAGAAGAAAACCAGTATAAGCCTCTTTTGAAAAAAGTAACTTTTGATAAAATTAAGAAATTTTATTGTAAATATGAGGAAATACTAGAAAATACATTAAATAAATCTCAGAAATTGCAGGTAAAAATATCAACAATTTTAGATGAAAATTATCCATCTTCTTTGAGAAGAATTGAAGACCCACCAGCTATTCTCTATATAAGGGGTAAAGATATAAAATTAGAAAATAATATAGCAATAGTGGGGGCGAGAAAGCACACATCCTATGGGATTTATGCAGTAAATAAATTTGTAGACGAATTGTCCTCTTATAATTTTACCATTGTTTCAGGCATGGCATATGGAATAGATGCCCTATCCCACAAAAGAGCCTTAGAAAAAAATATGAAGGCAATAGCAGTCTTAGGTAATGGCATCGACATAATTTATCCAAAGGCAAACACAAATTTATATATGAATTTATTAGACAAGGCTACAATAGTTTCAGAATATCCCTTCGGAATGAAAGCAACGAAATTTACATTTCCACAGAGAAATAGAATAATATCAGGATTAAGTGAGGGTGTAATAGTAGTGGAAGCTAAAGAAAAAAGTGGCTCACTAATAACAGCAAGACTTGCCGCAGAACAAGGAAAAGAAGTTTTTGCCATACCGGGAAATATTAATTCAATTTATTCAAAGGGTACAAATCTTCTGATTAGAGATGGAGCAACACCTCTTTTACAAATCGAGGACATTTTACCATTTTATCCATCAATTATAAAAAAAGAAGAGGAAAAACATATAATAAAGAATTTATCAGAAGATGAAAATTTGATTTTAAATTTAATGGAAGATGGAAGTATTACCATAGAAGAAATTTGCAATAAATCAAATTTTGATGTAATTTATATAAATAGTTTGTTAACAAAATTAGAATTAAAATCAGCGATAGAAAAAATTTCTTTGACAGAATATAGAATTATTTAAAGGAGTTGAAATTTTGGCAAAAAACTTAGTTATTGTGGAATCTCCTACTAAGGCAAAGACAATCAAAAAAATGCTTGGCTCTAATTATAAGGTCATGGCATCCGTTGGTCATGTAAGAGATTTGCCAAAAAGTAAGATTGGTATTGATATAGATAAAGACTTTGAACCCCAATATATAAATATTAGGGGTAAGGGAGAAATAATTAAAGAATTAAAAAGTGAAGCAAAAAAAGCAACAAATGTCCTTTTGGCAACTGACCCTGATAGGGAAGGAGAAGCTATCTCTTGGCATTTGGCGCATATTTTAGGAATGGATGAAGATGATGAAAATAGGGTAACTTTCAATGAAATTACAAAAGATACAGTAAAATCATCTATAAAAAAACCAAGAAAAATTGACATGGATCTTGTTGATGCTCAGCAAGCTAGACGAGAACTTGACAGGCTTGCCGGCTATAAAATTTCACCTTTACTTTGGAAGAAAGTTAAAGCTGGACTTTCAGCAGGTCGTGTTCAGTCAGCAGTTTTAAAAATTATCTGCGATAGGGAAGAAGAGATAAATAATTTCATAAGCGAAGAATATTGGACCTTAGATGCAGATTTAAGATTCAATAGAAAAAAAGTCTTGGCAAATTATCAAGGAACTTATAAAAATAATAAACTTGAAAAGGCTGACTTAAAAACTGAAGCTCATGTTGATAAGATTATAAAAAATATAGACAAAGAAAATTTCACAGTTAAAGATGTAAAAGAAGGTAAGAGATCAAGAAATCCAGCAGGCCCCTTTACAACATCAACCATGCAACAAGAAGCATCAAGAAAGATAAATTTTACAATTAGAAAAACTATGCAAGTTGCCCAATCACTTTATGAAGGTGTAAAACTGCCGGAAGAAGGCCTTGTAGGTTTGATAACTTATATGAGAACCGACTCCACAAGAATTTCTGATCAAGCCGTAAATATGACCCTAGATTTTATAGAAGAAAATTATGGCAAGGATTATGTTGGTAGGGCTAGAAAAGCTAAGAAAAAATCTGAAAATGTGCAAGATGCCCACGAATGTATAAGACCAACAGATGTGAGAAAGACCCCATATTTAATCAAGGATTCTCTAAATAAAGACCAGTTTAAATTATATGAACTTATTTGGAAGAGATTTGTAGCATCACTTATGAAACAAGCTAGCTTTGCAACAAACAATATAGAAATAATTTCAAATAATGAATCCTTCAAATTGACAGGTTCAATATTAAAATTCGACGGATTTTTAAAAGTCTATGCCTATGACAATAAAAAAGATGAAGTTATTCCACAGATGAAAGTAGGGGATAAGTTAAAGTTAAAAGAACTTATAAAAGACCAACACTTTACCCAAGCTCCTCCAAGATATAACGAAGCATCATTAATAAAAACTTTAGAGGACTTAGGAATCGGCAGACCTTCAACATATTCACCGACAATTTCAACCCTTCAAACAAGATACTATGTTGTAAATGAAGATAAAAAATTAATTCCTACAGAACTTGGTCTGACAGTAAATAAAATTTTGTGCGAAAATTTCGAAGGTCTAGTTAATAAGGAATTTACAGCAAAAATGGAATCAGACTTAGATAAGGTTGCAAATGGCAATCTTAAGTGGAAAGAATTAGTTAGAGTTTTTTATGATAAATTAAAAATAGCTTTAGATAAGGCATACGAAAATATAGAAAAAGTTCAAATTTCTGATCCCGTAACAGATGTCATATGTGAAAAATGTGGAAGACATATGGTGGTAAAGATGGGCAGATTTGGAAAATTTTTAGCTTGTCCAGGTTTTCCTGAATGTAGGAATGCAAAACCCTATGTAGAAAAAATTGGCGTCAAATGTCCTAAATGTAAGGATGGAGATATAGCCATAAAAATGTCTAAAAAGGGAAGAAAATTTTTCGGATGCACAAATTATCCAAAGTGTGATTTTGTGTCATGGAATAAACCAGTTGATGAATTTTGCCCCAAGTGTGGAAATATTTTAGTGGAAGTAGCAAATAGAAAAGGCAAAACTATAAGATGTTCAAATGTCACTTGCTCCTATATTAAAAAGGAGTCCAAAGATGAATAAAGTTAGCCAAGCTTTATTAGAAATTTTAAATGAGAAATACTGCCGTAAAAATTTTATAGTACCAATCTATGAGGACAAAAAGAAAATTATTCTATATTCTGCAAATGATGACGAACTTCTAAATTACAATATAAAAGAGCTTACAGAAAAGGATATAGAATTTATAAAAAAGTCTAAAGATATAATTATTAAGGAAATAGAAAGCTTATTTGAAAAAAAGCTAGATGATAAAATTCTAGATCAGATAAAAAACTTATATAGTGAAGATATAGGTATTGATGACTTAGAAGATGAGTCTAAAGATTCACCAGTGGCTAAAGTTTTAAATTATATTTTAAATTTTTCAATAGAAAAAGATGCTTCTGATATTCATATAGAAAATCTTGAAGACTCAGTACTTGTCAGAGTTAGAATAGATGGAAGTCTGCATGAGCTTTCTAAATTTCCAAAAAATCTTTATCCCTATTTAATAACTAGAATAAAAGTTATGGCAAAACTTGATATTGCAGAAAAAAGACTGCCCCAAGATGGCAGATTTTCATTTAATTTTAGGGGCAGAAATATTGATATAAGAGTTGCAACAAGTCCCACAGCCTACGGCGAAAAAATTGTTTTTAGAATTCTTGATGTGGGAAGGGTGGATTACAGCCCAGAGGGAATAGGTCTTAGTGGAGAAAATTTAAAAAATATTTTGAAAGTCATAAGTCAGCCACAAGGCCTAGTTCTTATAAGTGGTCCAACATCTTCAGGAAAAACTTCAACCCTATATACAATTTTAAAATATATTCAAAATTCACAAATAAATATAATGACTATAGAAGACCCCATTGAATATAAAATTGCTGGAATAAATCAGATAGAAGTAAATGAAAATACAGGACTAAGCTTTGAGAGAGGTTTAAAATCAATTCTTAGAATGGATCCCGATAAAATTATGATAGGGGAGATAAGAAATAAAGAAACAGCCCATATTGCAATTTCTGCATCAATTTCAGGCCATACAGTTTTTTCAACAATACATACAGAAAATTCACCAGCAGTTGTAGGTAGACTAATTGATATGGGTATAGAACCCTATCTAGTTTCAGCAGGTTTAATAGGAGTTATATCCCAAAGACTAATAAGAAAACTCTGCCCCCATTGTAAGGAAAAAGAAATATCTAATAATCCTTTTTTTAAAGACAAGGAAATTTATAAAAAAAGGGGCTGTCCCAAGTGTAATGGAGGCTACAAGGGTAGAATTGCAGTGTTTGAAATAATGATAGTAGATGAAACTTTAAAAGAAATGATAAGCGAGAAAAAATCTATAGGAAAAATAAAAAATTATGCAATAAGCCAAGGAATGAAAACTTTAGCCTCAGAAATTTTATCACTGGTAGAAAATGGTCAAACATCTATGGAAGAATATTATAGAAATATAAATACAATAGGTGAGATATGAATTTTACCTATAAAGTCCTACATGGAAAAGAAATAAAAAAAGGTAAGATAAGTGCAAAAAATTACCAAGAAGCCTTAACAAACTTAAAAAGTCAAGGTTATAGACCCATAAGTCTTGAAGAGGATATAGAAAAAAATAAAGGTATAAGTCTAAATATAAAATTTAAAAACAGAGATTATTATTTTTTATTTACTCAACTAGCTCTAATCTTAAAATCTGGTATAGTCTTAGAAGAAGCTTTAAAGATTGTAGCCGATAATTTTAATGAGAAAAAAAGGAATATACTCTTAAAAATTTCTCAAGACCTGCACAGTGGTATATCTTTAAGTCAGGCTATGGCTCAATCCAAAAAATTTACAGATTTTATTGTAAGTCTAGTGGATGTAGGAGAGAACTCATCAAACTTAGAACAAGTCTTTAGAAAATTAGCATCCTTCTACAAAAGAGAGGAAAAATTGAGAAAAAATATTTATTCCACTCTGACATATCCAATAATATTAATTATAGTTTCAGCACTAGTTGTGAATTTTTTGATGTTAAATGTAATTCCAACATTTGCAGATATTTATGACCAAGCAGGAGAGAGTTTGCCCTTGATGACAAGACTTCTAATAGGATTTTCAAAAATATTGAGGGGAAATTTTATTATAATAAGTTTTATATTTTTAGCTATCTCTTTTTTCTTTATAATATATCTAAAGAAAAATCCCAAGATAAAAGATAAAATATTATTAAAATCAGCCTACTATAAAAGAATTTATACACTGAGATTTTCTTTTACAATTTATACAATCTTATCAGCAGGCCTCACAATAGATGAAGCAACACAAACCCTTTGTAAAATGGAGGCAAATATACTTATAAAAAAAGAATTAGGAAAAGTATCTGTAAATTTAAAAAAAGGTAGAGCTTACTGGCAAAGTCTTAGAGATATGAATATATTTCCCAAAATATTTATATCCATGGTAAGAGTAGGAGAGGAAACTTCAAGTTTTAAGGAAATATTTAAAAATTTTATCGACTATTACGAAGAAGAAACAGAAAATTATAATAAGAGATTTTTAGAACTTCTAGGTCCAATACTCATAATAATTTTATCAATAATAATAGGTTTTATAGTTTTATCAATTGCCCTACCAATATTTAATATGGTAAATGCAATTTAGATATCTGTATTTACATATAATAAAATATATGATTTAGTTTTATTATATGTAAAGAAAATCACAAGTATAAAAGACTGTTTGTAAAATCTTATATCTAGCCTTATAATTAAAAATAAATAAAAGATAGCATAAAAAAACCTGTAAGAGAATATCTTACAGGTTTAATATTGGTGCCCAAAGCCGGAATCGAACCAGCGACACGAGGATTTTCAGTCCTCTGCTCTACCGACTGAGCTATCTGGGCAAAACAGTTGTCAATATTAAATTGGCAACTTATAATGGTGGGCCTTCGGGGACTTGAACCCAGGACCTACCGGTTATGAGCCGGGCGCTCTAACCAACTGAGCTAAAGGCCCTCACCATTGGCGGAGAAAGAGGGATTTGAACCCTCGCGCCCCTATCGGGACCTACTCCCTTAGCAGGGGAGCCTCTTCAGCCTCTTGAGTATTTCTCCAAGAAAGTATATTCAAGTTGGCTACCTTTAATATTTTACAAGACCAATCTTAATATGTCAACAAATTTTTACAAAAAATTTATATAATTTTGTAAATGTTTCTTAAAGTATTATACTAAATTAAAAAATTTTTTTCAAGAATTAAATTTACAAAATCTATACTTAATTAGTCCCTAAAGCCTTGACAATTATTTATACTTAGTGTTAATATCTATATATAAATTAATACATTAGTTTTTCGGGGCGAGGTGCAATTCCTCACCGGCGGTAAAGTCCGCGAGCTTTTTGGCTGAATTGGTGAAATTCCAATACCGACAGTATAGTCTGGATGAGAGAAAAATTATGCGTTTTGCGTGCGAATTTTTAAGCCCCTTGTGGGCTTATTTTTTTTATATAAGGAGAAATTATGTTAGAATTTGTGGATTATAGGTCTTATATGTCCTTGGCTATGGAGCTTGCCGAAAAGGGCAAGGGCTTTACACTTACTAATCCTATGGTAGGGTGTGTAATTGTTAATGATGATAGAATTATCGGACGAGGCTACCATAAAAAGTTTGGTGATCTTCACGCCGAAACTATGGCAATAGAAGATGCCAAAAAAAATGGCGAGTCCCTTGAAGGCTCAACTTTATATGTAAATTTAGAGCCATGTTGCCACTATGGCAAACAGCCACCTTGCACCAAGGCAATTATTGAAAATAAAATAAAAAAAGTTGTAATCGCTAATGTTGACCCCAATAAAAAAGTTTCAGGCAAGGGCATAAAAACTTTAGAAGATGCTGGAATAGAAGTTGTTGAAGGGATTATGGAAGAGGAAGGCTTAAAATTAAATGAAGAATTTTTCCACTTCATTAAAACCCAAAGACCTTTTGTTACTATGAAATCTGCCATGACACTTGACGGCAAAATTGCATCAGTTACAGGTGATAGCAAATGGATTTCATCTCAGATTTCAAGAGATTATGTTCACAAGCTTAGGGCAGAAAATAATGCAATAATGGTAGGTATTGGAACTGTTCTTAAAGATGACCCTTCCCTTAATGTGAGAATTTATGGTAACTATAAAAACCCAACAAAAATTCTTGTGGATTCAAAACTTAGAATTCCTCTTGATGCTAAACTTTTATCATCATCTGATGCTCCAACAATAATTGCTTGTGCAGAAGGCTATGACACAGAAAAGTATAACAAGTTAAAAGAAATGGCAAATGTTCATATTCTTGTTTGCAAGAAAAAAGATGGACGTGTAGATTTGTTAGATTTATTTTCTAAGCTAAAAGATTTTGACATATGCTCTGTTCTCTTAGAGGGAGGAGGAAATCTAAACTATTCTATGTTAAGGGAAAATTTAGTTGATAGACTCATATTTTTTATAGGTCCAAAAATTATTGGCGGAAGTGGTCTTAGTCCCGTTGCAGGAGAGGGCATTACTCTCATGAAGGATGCAATAAAAATAAAAGATTTTCAAGTCGAAAAGATGGGGCAGGATATTTTAATTAATGCCTATGTAGATAAGGAGGAATAATATTTTTACAGGAATTATAGAAGAAGTTGGAAAAGTTAATTCAATTTCAAAGGAAAAAAATCTTTATAAAATAAATGTATCAGCTTCACTTGTCCTTAAGGGTACAAAATTAGGAGATTCCATAGCAACAAATGGAGTTTGCCTAACTGTTACTGATCTTTCTAATGATTATTTTGTAGCTGATATCATGAAAGAATCCTTAAATAAAACAACTTTTAAAGATATAAAAAAAGGAGATGCTGTAAATCTTGAAAGGGCATTATCCTTAGACAAAAGGCTTGACGGTCATATAGTTCAAGGTCACGTTGATAGCCTTGGAAAAATTATTGAAATAAAAAATATTGATAATTTTGTAGAATATAAAATCAGCATAAATGAGGATTCTCTGAAAGAAGTTGTCTATAAAGGCTCAATTGCAATTGATGGCATAAGCCTGACAGTTTCTCAAGTTACTGATACTTATTTTAAAGTTTCAATAATACCCACAACAATTAATAACACTAATTTAAAATCAAAAAAAGTGGGCGACTTGGTAAATGTTGAAACTGATATTATTGGTAAATATATTTTTAAATATTTAAATAAAAGTGAAGATAAAGAAAAGATAGATATGAATTTTCTAAAAGAAAATGGATTTTATTAGGAGGTTAAAATGCAAATAAATTCTATTGAAGAAGTTACTGAAGCCCTAAAAAATGGGGAAATAGTAATAGTTACTGATAATCCCAACAGGGAAAATGAAGGAGATATGATTTGTGCAGCCGAGTTTGCCAGCGGTGAAAATATAAATACCATGGCAAGTCTTGCCAAGGGTTTAATTTGTATGCCTATGTCAGATGAAATCGCAAGAAGGCTTGACTTAAAACAGATGGTAACAGAAAATACCGACAACCACTCAACAGCCTTCACAGTTTCTATAGACCATGTTGATACAACAACAGGTATTTCAGCTTATGAAAGATCTATAACTGCAAAAAAAGTTATTGATGAAAATTCTAGTGCCGAAGATTTTAGAAGACCAGGCCATATGTTTCCATTAGTAGCAAAAGAAGGTGGAGTATTTGTAAGAGGAGGCCACACTGAAGCCACTGTAGATTTACTTAAAATTGCAGGTTTAAAACAATGTGGTCTTTGCTGCGAAATTATGGCTGATGACGGCAACATGATGAGAGGTAAAGAAATTTTTGACCTTGCCCAAAAACTTGGCATGAAAATTACTACAGTTGACGAGCTGATTCATTACAGAAAAAGACATGAAAAAATAGTTAAAGATGTGGCAGTTGCAAAGCTACCCACAGAATTTGGAAACTTTACTGCTCATGCCTTTGTAAATACCATAAATGGTGAACACCATATAGCCCTTGTAAAAGGAGAAATTGGAGATGGAAAAAATCTTCTCACAAGAGTTCACTCAGAATGCTTGACAGGGGATGCCTTTCATTCTGCACGTTGCGACTGTGGCAGACAACTGCAAACTGCTATGATGCAAATTGAAAAAGAAGGACGTGGCATACTTTTATATATGCGTCAAGAAGGACGTGGCATAGGTCTTGTCAATAAGATTAAAGCATATGCCCTTCAAGATAAAGGTATGGATACAGTTGAAGCAAATCTAGCCCTAGGTTTTCCTGAAGATGCAAGAGATTACAGTGTAGGAGCGCAAATATTAAGTGAATTGGGAGCCAAGGAACTAAGGTTATTGACAAATAATCCAGACAAAATTTATAAGTTACAAGAATTTGGAATGGAAATAAAAAATAGAGTTCCCATAGAAATTAAGTCAACAGAATATGATGAGTTTTATTTGGAAACTAAAGCAAAGAAGATGCATCACCTATTAGAAGAATTTACAAAATAATTATATAAAATATTTGGAGGTAAAAATGAAAACATATAGTGCAAATTTATATTCACAAGGAAAAAAGTACGCAATAATTGTAGGAAGATTTAATGAATTTATCGGATCAAAACTCTTATCAGGAGCAATTGATGCCTTAAAAAGACATGGTGTTAAGGAAGAAGAAATTGAAATTGCTTGGGTACCAGGAGCCTTCGAAATTCCACTAGCTGCAAAAAAGTTTGCCCTTTCTAAAAAATATGATGCAGTCATTTGTCTTGGAGCAGTAATAAGAGGAGCAACATCTCACTTTGAATATGTAGCAGGAGAAGTGGCTAAGGGAATAGCTCAAGCAAGTTTAGAAACAGGACTTCCAATAATCTTTGGAGTTCTAACAACAGAAAATCTTGAACAAGCTATCGAAAGAGCAGGAGTAAAATCAGGAAATAAGGGCTTTGATGCTGCAATAACAGCAATTGAAATGGCAAATTTATTTGATGAAATATGCTAGAAAATGTTAAATCTATAATTTTTGATTTTGACGGAACTCTTCACCAAACCACAAAAATTTATACTCCAGCCCTTGCAAAAGCAGTAAAAATTCTTCAAGATAAGGGGTATATTGATAAATTTGAAGTTGATGATAATTTTTCAGGAAAATTATTAGGCTATAGTGCCCAAGATGCCTGGAAAATTATTTATCCCAATGCCACAAAAGAAATGGTCGCTCCCTTAATAAGCCTTGTAGGTCAGTCTATGGAAGAAAATATGCTGGCAAAAAAAGGCTCACTATATGAAGGGACAGAAGAAGTTTTAAAAACCTTAAAAGAAAAAGGATACGATCTGTATCTGCTTTCAAATTGCAGCAACAGATATTTAAACCTTGCTTGTGAAATATATGGTATAAAAAAATATTTTAAAAAACTAATTCCTGCCCAAACTTTTGATTATATTGATAAGGGACAAATAATAAAAATCTTAATGGATGATATGGCAAAAGAAATAATAGTAGTGGGAGATAGGTTTCATGATATTGAAGGAGCAAAGGCAAATAATTTGAAGGCAATTTTTGCAAGCTACGGATACGGGAAAAAAGAAGAGTCAGCAAAAGCCGATTACAAGATTAATAATATCATTGAACTGATAAAATAAAATTTATATTTTTATAAGCGTCACTTTTTGACGCTTATTTTTTTATTTGTCTTTAATTTAATTTTATAATTTATATTTTATAAAACTATTGACAAGAAATGAGCATATGCTATAATGAATATAGTAACATATGAACAAGTAATCAAATAATAAAAGGAGAAAAATATGACTAAAAATATAATGAAAAATTCTTCTCAAAAAAATATATTTTATTTGAAAGGTCTAAATTGCCCAGTATGTGCAAAGAAGATAGAAGATAAAATAAATTCCCAAGCTTACATAAAATCATCAACCTTTAATTTTTCTAATCAAAAATTGGAGATTGAGAGTTTTATAAAAAATAATTTTGATTTAAAAGAGGAAATTCAAAATCTATGTGATTCTATTGAAGACGGGGTAAGGGTAGTGGAAAATATAACAGATGATGATGAAAAGAGAGATATCAAAAAAACAATTTTAATATTTTTACTTGAACTTGTGACTTTATTAGGGGTTCATTTCTTAGTTTCATCACAAATAAAAGTATTTTTGTATCTAGCCTTGTACCTATTTGTAGCAAAAGATGTTTTAAAAGAAGTTTTCACCCTAGACAAGAAAATCTCATCATTTTTTGATGAAAATTTTTTGGTGGCTATTGCATCTATTGCAGCATTTTTTACAGGTGCCTACACAGAAGCCATTTCGGTAATGCTATTTTATAATTTTGGAGAATTTTTACAAGATATGGCAGTAGAAAGTTCAAGGTCAAATATAAGTGCAGCCTTGCAATTAAAACCAGCCTATGCAAACTTAAAAACTACCCATGGAACAAAAAAAGTAAACCCTGAAGAAGTTAAAATAGGTCAAGTTATAGTCATAAAACCTGGAGAAAAAATCCCCCTAGATGGGATTGTAGTTTCAGGCTCATCACAGTTAGATACATCAAATATAACAGGAGAATCAGTCCCAGTAAATGTTGAAGTCGATGATGAAATTCTTTCAGGAGTTTTAAATATTAACGGTCTGCTAGAAATTAAAGTTACCAAAGAATACGCAAAGGGAACTATAGGCAAAATTCTTGATATGGTCGAAAATGCCTCCTCAAAAAAAGCAGGAGTAGAAAAATTTATTACAAGATTTGCCAAGTATTATACACCCATAGTAGTATTTATTGCTCTTTTCTTAGCCTTGCTTTTGCCCATAATAACAGACTATACCATAAAAGAAGCTATCTATCGCTCATGTATATTTTTAGTAATTTCTTGCCCCTGTGCCTTAGTTATCTCAGTTCCTTTAGGAATTTTTGCTGGAATCGGTTCACTTTCAAGAAAAGCTATATTTGTTAAGGGAGGAAACTTTGTTGAAGCCCTAACAGATGTTAAAACTGTAGTCTTTGACAAGACGGGAACAATCACACAAGCAAAATTTGAAGTTTTTCAAGTTTTAGCCATAGAAGAAAGTAAAGAAGATGTAATAAAATTTGCAGCAATAGGCGAACAATATTCAACCCATCCCATAGCAAGAGCAATAGCAGGAATGGAAGAAAATTTACCCAAACCTGAAAATTTAAAAAATATTGATGGAAAGGGAATCTGCTACACCTACAATGGCAAAGAATTTTTAGTCGGAAATTTAAAACTTCTCAAAGAATTTGAAATCACCCTAGAAGAAAAATTTGATTTGCCCCTAGCAGTTCATGTATATGTCATAAGAGATAAGAAACTTTTGGGCATAATAAGTCTTCGTGATAAAGTAAAAGATGGAGTAGAAAAAGATATAAAAGACTTAAAAAACTTAGGCATAAAACCAGTTATTTTATCAGGAGATAAAAAAGAAATAGTAAGAGATGTTGCAAAAAGTGTCGGTATAGATACTTTCTACGGAGATCTGTTGCCCCTTGATAAGGTTTCAAAATTAGAAAATATTATGGAAAACTCCCAAGGAAAAGTTGCCTTTATAGGTGACGGAACAAATGATGCCCCAGTTTTAACAAGAGCAGATGTTGGAATTTCGATGGGTTCAGGTTCAGATATAGCCATAGAATCATCAGATGTAGTATTACTAAAAGACCAAATATCAAAAGTAGTAGAAACTATAAAAATATCACTGATGACAAAAAGGATTGTTTACGAAAATATTGGACTAGCCTTGATTTTAAAAATAATTATCTTGATTTTAGGTGCATTAGGTGTTGCAACAATGTTTCTTGCAATCTTTGCAGACGTGGGAGTATCACTACTGTGTATATTTAATTCACTAAGGTTAATGAAAGCATAAAAATAAGGAGAAGATCAAAACTTCTCCTTTTTTTGATATTTAATAAGGTGATGAAGGTACTGTCCCTATTGGGACTGTCCCTTATCCTTTATCAATCATTAATTCTCCATCATCAAAATCCCAAGAATTTTTTTATAAATTATCTGTGGATTTTTCTTAAAATTTTCAGAAATAATATTTGCCATATCTTTATTTGCAACTTCAATTTTCAAATTCATAACACATATATCGCCATCATTAATGGCAAGTTTGCAATAATAAGAATCATCTTCCTTAAAAATATTTATCTTTAAAGAATTTTTGTCCCTCAAATATTTAGTAAAATCATCTCTGTAAGCGTTAAGCTTATCCAAGAAATCTTGAGGAATTTCCTTTATAAAGGTATCAAGGGTATTTTTACCAATCTCTGAAAGATAATATTTTTTATTATCATCAAATAAAATAAGACCAAAAGTTTCCATATCACAAAGACATTCTTTAAAGTAAAAATAGTTGAACAGTTCCATATTGAGAACCAAAAAATTCAGTTCACTTTCTTCCAATTCATGATTAAAATTATTTATAATATACAAAATAATAAGCTTATTTTTTGCTATATCTTTGTCTAACACCCATCATCACCTTCCCTTAATTTCAATTATATATAAAATAACTACCCAAGGCAATTAGTTAATGGAAATTATCTATTCATTTGTTATAATATAAGAAATGGAGGATGTATGAAAAATAACACGAGAATTCTTTTTACACAACAAGATATAAAAGAAAAAGTCCAAAGCCTTGCCAAAGATATAGCCAAGGATATAGAAGGAGAGGACTTGCTTGCAATTTCCCTTTTAAGAGGCTCATTTATTTTTGCTGCCGACCTTATAAGAGAGATTAGTAACTACACAGACAAAAAAATTGAGATAGACTTTATCACAACCTCATCCTATGGAGATGAAGAAAAATCAGCAGGTATTGTAGATATAATTTCAGATGTCCGTTCCCAAGTTCGTGGCAGAAATATATTAATCATTGATGATATTTTAGATTCGGGATACACAATGAATTATGTCCAAAAGCATCTGAGAGAAAAAAATCCACTATCAATAAAAACAGTTACACTTTTAGACAAGCCATCAAGGAGAAAAGTTGATATAAAATCAGATTATGTCGGCTTTGTAATAGATGACTTATTTATAGTTGGATACGGATTAAATTACGGCAAATACTACAGAAACATACCATATATATATTGCTATGAGTGAAAAAATAAGAAAATATAAGAAAAAGTATCTGAATGTACTTTCAGTAAACACCCTAATTTTAATACTAGCCATTGTTTTTCTGACAATAGGTTTCGACATACAGAAAAAATATGACTTTTTTGGTCAGCTTATTACAGAACTATTGATTGTACTCCTACCAGCACTTTTAATAGCAAGGACAGGTTACACAAGATCAATCTTGAGATTAAATAAAATTTCCCTCAAAGATATTTTCTTTACAATAACAATAGTTATACTAGCCTATCCCATTATTTTACTTCTAAATGGACTTTTCATGTCCTTATTTTCTAGTGTAATGGAATTTAAAAACAGCACCCATCAGCTTATAACCCTAGACACATCTATGTATAACTACCTTGTATTTTACTGTATAGTTCCAGCCATATGTGAAGAAGTCTTTTTCAGAGCAACAGTGATGAATGCCTATGAGATATTCGGCTCAAAATTTGCAATCCTTATGTCATCACTTGTTTTTGCCCTCTTCCACTTCGACATACAAAACTTTATGGCACCATTTTTGCTAGCCATACTTTTTGCAAATATTTTGAACTTGACAAACTCTATATATGCAGCAATTATTGCCCATTTTACAAATAATGTAATAGCAGTTTTATTTTCAAGATATGTGGGAGATGACTTTTTTAAACTTCTATGGCAGACAAAAATCGCAAGAGAAATCGGCTCACTGCAACTATTTATAATCATTCTTTTAATTCTGATATCAATAATATCATCAATATTACTTAAGTTTTTGTTTAAACATTTCAAAAAAGAAAGTTTGAAAAATAAAGAAGGCCGTTTAGTTTACAGGCAAGTTGAAGGCATAGATTTATTTAATTTTGTACCAATATTAGGTCTTGTAATTTTATATATAATATACTATTACATTGTTTTTTAAGGAGGACTAATGGATAAGATAAAACAAGCGTGCCAATTGATAAAAAATTCATCAAAAGTTATGGCACTAACAGGGGCAGGAATCTCAACCGATTCAGGCATACCCGATTTCAGAGGAAAAAACGGATATTATAAAGATATGGATCCCGTAAGGAGCTTGTCAAAAGATAGGCTATTAAATGAGCCTGAAAAATTTTATAAGGAAGGTTACAAAATTCTTCTCGACCTAAACAGTAAGAAACCAAACAAAGGTCACCTAGCCCTTGCCAAGATGGAAAAAATGGGACTGATAAAGGGAATAATAACTCAAAATATAGACAACCTTCACTATAAGGCACAAAGCTCAAATATATATGAAGTTCATGGAGAAACTCGTGGCATCCACTGTATGGACTGTGGCAAAACTTATCCCTTTGAATTATTAAAAGAAAAAGTAGACCAAGGACAAATTCCTCCCAAATGTACCTGCGGAGGAACTTTAAGACCAAATGTTGTAATGTTTGGAGATATGATGCCCAAAGATTTTGAAGATGCAATAGATGAGATGGAAGACACAGATACCCTAATAGTAGTCGGCACATCCCTTACAGTATCACCAGTAAATATGCTCCCAAGATATGCAGATAATTTAATAATAATAAACCAAAGCCCAACACCCTATGATCACCATGCAGATATTGTATTTCATGATAATTCATCAGAAGTTTTGAGCAAAATCTTAGAAGAACTTGAAAAAAATGATTTATAATGAATTTGCCCAAGTCTACGATAAATTAATGTATGATTTTCCCTACAAAGAAAATTCAGAATTTTTATTTAATATCTTAGGAGATAGAAAGATAAAAGTATTGGAGATGGCAGCAGGAACTGGTAATTTTACAAAAATCTTAGGGGAAAAATACCACCTTCACGCCTTTGACATATCTGAAAATATGTTGAGCATAGCTCAAAATAAGGTAAAAAATGTATTTTTCTTCAAGGCAGATATGGTAAATTTTAAGGTCCTAGATAAATATGATGCAATTCTTTGTCTGTGCGACTCATATAATTATCTATTAAAAGAAGAAGACTTACTTTCATCATTTAAATGTGTTTACCAAGCCCTTGAAGATAATGGAATTTTCATATTCGATATGAACACCAAAGAAAAATTTTTAAAGATGGATAGGGCATATGTAGATGAGATAGATGACATATTTTACTCATGGGAAAATTACTTCGATGAAAATAAGAGCATAAACCACTACTGTGTCAACTTTTTTGTAGAAGAAAAAGAAGATTTATACAGAAGATTTTATGAAGAACACTTAGAAAGAGCATATCCGAGTCCAAAAGTAAAATCATTACTAGAACAAGTCGGTTTTAAATCAATAGAAATATATAAAGACTATAAAAATTCAAAACAAATAGAAAAAGCAGACAGATTAGTCTATGTAGTAAAGAAAAGAGGCTAAATGGGATACATTTTAAAGGCAATAGATAAAGAAGAAAAAGTTAGATTTGCCCTTGCAATAACAACAGATCTAGTGGAAGAGGCAAGAAAAATTCACAACACAAGCCCCACAGCATCAGCAGCACTAGGACGAAGCCTAACAGCAACAGCGATTATGGCATCGTGGCTAAAAAATCCAAAAGACACCATAACTTTTAATATAAAATCAGATGGTCCAGCAAAAAATATCATAGTAACAGGAAAAAATGACGGATATATAAAAGCCTTCATAGCAAACCCCCAAGAAGATTTACCCCTAAATAAAAAAACAGGAAAACTTGACGTAGGGGGATTAGTGGGAAAGGGTCTATTGACAATAACAATAGATAATGGATTAAAAGAACCTTATCACGGCACAGTTCCCCTGATTTCAGGAGAAATAGGAGAAGACCTTGCCAATTATTTCTTAAAATCAGACCAAGTACCATCAGCGGTCGGTCTTGGAGTTTTAGTCGATAAAGATATAACAATAAAAGCATCAGCAGGTTTTATAATTCAGATGATGCCAGGAGCAGGAGAGGAAGAGATAAGAAAACTAGAAGAAAACCTAAAAGCATTAAAATCAATCAGCCACCTGGTGGCACAAGGCTATGACGCTTACGATCTCTTAGAAAAAATAAGCCAAGGTTTTGACGTAAAAATATTGGAGAAAAAAGAAATTTCCTACAAATGCAATTGCTCCCTAGAAAAGGTAAAAGATGCCCTTATATCAATAGGTCCAAAAGAAATAAAAGAAATAAAAGAAATAATAGAAGAAGACAAAAAAGCAAGCATAAATTGTTACTTCTGCAACAAAGAATACAAGCTTGACCTAAAAGACCTAGAAGAAATATATGATAAGGCGATACAGATAAATACTAAAGATTAGTAAAAAACATAAAAATTTACAATGTCAAAGCTCATTTGAAGATGAGATTTTAACAGTGTAAATTTTTTTATGTTGAAAAACAAAAAGAAAAAATAAAAAAGCCTATAAAAATTTGACAATAATAAAAAATTATCATATCATTTTAATGGAAAAAGGGTAGGAATGCTGGAATTGGCAGACAGGCATGTCTCAGAAGCATGTGCAATTTTGCGTGGGGGTTCAAGTCCCCTTTCCTGCACCAAAATAATCAAAATTATAAGAAACGTAGGTCTAACAGACCTAAAAATCACTTTTATCTAAACTTGCAACAAAACTATTTATAAAAATTAATATAGATAAAGAGCCTTCAAGGCTCTTTTTTTATGAAATAAAGAAAATAAGGGAAAAGTCAAAAAAAGCAAAAAAAAAGCTTAGTAAAAACTAAGCAAAAAGATGGAGGCGACAGCCGGATTTGAACCGGCGGTAAGGGTGTTGCAGACCCGTGCCTTACCACTTGGCTATGTCGCCATGACCTTATTTATTATATCATCATAATTTATAATTTTCAAGTTCTTTACATAAAATTTATAAGAATTAAAAAATATCAAAAATAAAAAATTCATATAAATTTAAAAAAATCCCTACACTTCAAGAAAACTCCCATATATCATATAAAAAATAAACACAAAGGGTCCCAACTTACTTTACTAATAAGTTCAATAGCTAATAAAAAATTGACATTTATAAATTCAATCTGCTATAATTCATATAACAAATACAAAAGCACTTATAAATATTAAAAATATTTCTTAAATGTTTCATACATCAAATTTTTGTAATATAAACGTAACTTTACTTTACAAAATTTAGTGTATAATAGTATTTGTAAAGAGGAAAATGACAATTAAATATTCGCAAGGACGTTTAATTGCACCTCTGTTCGGTTTATCCGAAACAAGACTTTTGTAGAGTCTACAAAAATTTTTTTAAGGAGGTCGCAAGACTATGAACAAAAAAGTAATTTCCTTAGTACTAGCACTAGTTATGGTACTTGGAACATTCACAAGTGTCTTCGCAACCGGAAAAACAGAAGAACCAGCTAAAAAGGATGCTAAAGTTGAAGAAACTAAAAAAGAAGCTCCAAAAGCTGGCGAAAAAGTCGAAAAAGTAGTTGGAAAAGATAACAAAATCCAATACATCGTTGACAAGAAATTTGTTAAAGGTTACGAAGATGGTTCTATGGGATATGACAAAAATATCACTAGAGCTGAAATCACAAGACTTTTAGTATTAGCTAATGGTAATGAAGACCTAGCTAATTCACTACAAGGTGCAATGAAACTTTACACAGATGTTGACACTAAACACTGGGCAAACGGAGTTATCTCTGTTGGTACTACTAGACCATCAGATGCTAACAAAATTGCAATGCTAGCAGGATATCCTGACAAATCTTTCAAACCAGATAAAAACGTAACATATGCAGAACTTGCAAAAATGTTAGTTGTTCTAGTTAAAAAAGATTTAACAGAAGATATGGTTAAAAATGCTAAATGGGCAACAAGCTGGATGCTTTGGGCTAAAGAACTTGGAATCTTAGAAGACGTAGATGTTAAAGATTCTAACGCTTTTGCAACAAGAGCTGACGCTTTCACAATGGTTTACAATGCATTATTTGCTATGAAAGAATTCAAACAAGTTCCAAATAACGAAGTTAGAGGAATCCTTTCTGATTTAAATAATAACAAATTACAATTAAACCAAGATACTTCTAAAGAATACAAAATTACTGAAAACACAGTATTTGTTAACAGTGTTGAATCTAGAAATAACATAGTTAGAGTAAGATTAATGCAAAATTATAAATTCTATTATGGTTCTCTAGTAAGAGTTCTAGTTAACGATAAAAATGAAGTAACTCATATTCTTGAACTTGGTAACCCTGAAGAATTGGCAGTAAATTCTCTTGAAGGTACAAAAGAACCTAACGATGTTTGGAAGGGTGTTGCTAAAAACACTGCAGAAACTGCAAATTATAAAGCTATTGGCACACTAAAGAATACAGATACAAGGGATTTAAAATCTTATGTAACTATTGATTTCAACGATAGCAAAATTTCTGCTGAAAGAATTAATTTCCACTTCTCAAATAATACTGGTATTAAGTTAGCTATTAAAGACAGCACTGAAGTTTATGTAGCTAACCCATACAACAATATTATGAAGAAGGTTTCTGGAATTAACGAAGCTCTTTCTTTAATTGGATTCCAAAATTACAATGGATACAGAATTCCAAACGTATATGCAGGTTATGACAATTCAAGCCTTAACCCAACATACGGAGAACTTAGAGTTGGAACTGAAAAACACATTGCTAAAGTTATAGTATTTAACGTTGTTTCTAAAGAAGCTAAAAGTGAACTTTACAGAGTAATAAACACTACTAGATCAAATTACATTACTACAGTTGAAAATACTGATGGTAAGAGATTTGAAAGAAATAACTCTTCAAATACATTCGGATTCCCATTCAATTATGATGGAGATCTTTATGATGTAATCAAAGTATTAGGTTGGAGATCAAATCAAGATGCTGAAATCATGATTGATCACTCAGATGTTAAGAATTATCCAGTAGTTAAAGTTGTATATGCAAACGATGATGAATTAAGAATCGTTGACAGATATAAAGATTATACAACTCTTGATATTAGAGATGCAGATATCTTCACTAAACTAAACAAGTTAGAAAATGGTTCTGTAATTCAATTTAAAGTTGAAAATAATAAATCAAACGTAGCTGAAATTGTTTCTATCTTACCAAAAGATACAGCTCTTGAAGGATCTATCAAAGGCATTCTTCCAATGATTAACGCAAAACAAAGAGTTGGTAAAATTATTGAAGTTAGACCAGTTGACGGTTTATATTCAAATGTTGTTATTGACGTTGAAAGAGATCTATTAGATGCTGACGCTATGAGCGGTGAAACATTGTTCAGAGTTAACAAAGCTGTTGCTGATACATTAGCAAAATATGCTAGAAGAGCAGATATGTTTGCTTTCAAGGTTGACTATGTTTACACTGATAAGGGTATCCAAACTGCTTATGACTTCAGATATAATAATACTAATAAGCCAGTTGAAGTAGCTGAAATTAATTCTGATATGACTCAAGCAGAAAAAAATGCTAGATATAAATTAAATCAATATAAAGATGATCCTGCTACAATTAATAAAGCAGATGTTGAAACTTTAATTGACAAAGTTGAAGATTTAGCTAAGCAAGAAACATTAGGCAAAGAATTAAATGCTTACGAAACTCTTTATAATGCTGCTGTTGCAAAATTAGCAACATTAAATGGACTATCAGGTACTGCTATTACTGAACAAGCAGTTAAGGAAGCTGAAGAAGCTGTTGCTAAATTAACTGATGGCACATATAAGAAAGCTTCTTTAAAGGCTATTGCTGATAAGAAAGCAGAAAAAGCTGCTGCAGATAAGAATACAGAAATTGCAACATTAAAAGCAGCAATTGGAGCTTTAGCACCTGAAGCTAAAAAAGATGCTAATTCAGCTATTCAAAATGCTAATATTCTTAATGCAGTAAATGAAAAACTTGCAACAATAACTAAATTACCAGCTAATGTTACAATTAAAGCATTAACAACTGCTGATATTGGAATAGTTGCAGGAACAACAGTACCAGTAACTGTTACTGTTGAAACTACAGTTTCTGGAGTAACTTCTCCACAAACTCAAGTAGTAAATGTAACTTTAAAATAATTAGTTCAAGCTAATTTAAAGATAAAACTCAAGGGAAACCTTGAGTTTTTCTTTTTTACATATGCATTAGGGACTGTCCCTCTATTATCAGGGACTGTCCCTTTTCTTTGATTTCTTCTTATTATCAGGGACTGTCCCTATTGGGACTGTCCCTGTTTTTTAACTTTTTTGATTTTTTCGGGGGACAGTCCTAAAGGACAGGCCCCCTTCAATTCAATTGATGTCACTTAAAAAACTTGGTGACAATGGTATTAAAAAATTATACGACTAAGGACAGAACCCCTTCAATCGGGGACTGTCCCTTTACTTTTTTCTTTTCTCCTGCAACAAAAAAAGACCAGCAAAGAAACCTTCGCCAGTCCAAAATTATGTAAAAAAATTAATCTCTTTTAATGGAAAATTCTTCCACCGCTTTTGTGAGATTAATAATATATATTAGTGAGTCAGAAGATGAATCTGACAATGATAAAAGTCATGAAGAATCATTAGATGAAGACGATGAAGATGAAGATGATGAACTATTATAAATCTCAAGTCCTATCATCGAATAAACAATAAAAAATATGGTATAATTAAGTGTAATATTTGTTGGAGAGGAGGGATACTTTGAACTTAAAAGACTATCTTGGAGAAACAAATTTATATGATAAAAAAGAAAAATTAGAAAAGAACAAACCAAAGTCTTGGTTAAAGTCCGTATCAGCCTTTGCCAACGGTAAAGGTGGGAAATTAATATTTGGGGTTAAAGAGGATAATACAATTCTTGGACTTAGTGACTATCAAGAAGTTTCTGAAAATATTTCTGAAATCATAAAAACTAAAATGGATCCGAATCCAGAATTTGATATGGAAATAAAGGAAATTGATGGAAAAGTTATATTGATTTTAAGTGTATTTGCCGGAAAAAACACACCATACTTTGTAGTAGATGGAGGAAGCAGAACTGCTTATAAAAGAATCGGAAATCAAAGTGTCCCTGCTAATAGAATAGACTTATTTAATCTTTCACTAAAAGGAGAACATATAAGTTATGACTCACTAGAATCAAAGAAAAGATTAGAAGATGTAAGATTTAAAGAGCTTAGGATAGAATATAAAAATAGGACAGAAAAAGAATTTGAAGATAAAGATTTGAAATCTTTTGGACTTGTAAATGATGAGGGAAACTTAACCATAGCAGGAGCACTATTTGCAGATGACTATCAAGTTTATCAGTCAAGAGTATTTTGCACTAGGTGGAATGGACTAACAAAGGCGAGTGGAAGAATAGATGCTTTAGATGATGCTGAATTTGAAGGTAATATAATTTATCTTTTAAAAGCAAGTTTGGGCTTTGTAAAAAGAAATTCAAAAAAGATGTGGAAGAAGGGTCCAGTCTATAGAATAGAATATCCAGAATATCCAGAAAGGGCAGTCCAAGAAGCTCTAGTCAATGCATTAATCCACAGAGATTATTCTGTGATAGGTAGTGAAGTCCATGTAGATATCTATGACAATAGGTTAGAAATATATTCTCCTGGAGGCATGTATGACGGAACTTTCGTGCAGGATCTCAATCCGTTAAATGTATCTTCCACAAGAAGAAATCCGATAATAGCAGATGTATTTGCTAGAATGGATTTAATGGAAAGACGTGGTTCTGGACTTAGAAAAATTATAGAAGCTTATGAAGCTGAAGAAAATTATAAAGAAGAATTAAAACCGGAGTTTAAGTCAACAGAATCTTCTTTTACTACAATTCTAAAGAATTTAAATTATGACACCCTAAATGACACCCAAAATGTCACTCAAAATGTCACTCAAAGTGAGGGACAAAATGAGGGTGAAAATGAAGGTCAAAAATTAAAACCAAGTGATAGACGTGAAAAAATTCTTGAAATTATAAAAAATAACCCTAAAATAACTGCCTATGATTTATCTAAACAATTTAATGTAACTGATAGAACTATAAAAAGAGATTTAAAAGTTCTCACAGATGAAAAATCAATCGAGTATATAGGCAGTGCTAAAGATGGATATTGGAAGGTAAACAAATAAAGTTAAAAAGAAAATCGAATTCTCCCGAAAATAATATAATATTCGGGATAAAAACTTTGAGCGAGAGAGAAATCTTTCGCTCTTTTTTTATTTATGGAGTAATTAATTAAGTTAGTAATAGCAGAAAAGCCAAGTGTAGCAGTTACAATTGCAAAAGTAACCCATGCAAGAACAAGAAAAAAGACCAGCGAGGAAACCTTCGCCAGTCCAAAATTATGTAAAAAAATTAATCCCTTTTAATGGAAAATTCTTCCACCGCTTTTGTGAGATTAATTATGGAGGTTTTAAGCTCCTCCATTCTGCTTTCAAGCCTTACCAAAAGATATGCCGACAAAGCTATCGGAAAGCCGATGTTGGCAATATTTTGTAAAAGTTCATCCATCATTTTTTAGTCCTTAAACTAATTCAACTTCTGTACGAGTGACTATAAAAGCCTTATCAAACTTATTTAATTTGGCTTTTTTGCCCCTGACAATTGAATTGCTAACTAAAAAATCTCCAAATTCTTTGGCATCCGCTTTAGTTAAACCATCTTTAGGGTCAGTTATGGATATAGTCGCCTTGTTTTCTTCTTGATCTTCAAATTCAAGTCTTAAAGATTTACTCATTTAATTCTCCTTTCTTATAGTTCACTTGTGATTTCTTCTTCACTAACTTTAGTTACAGACTTAACCTTTTTGTCGACAATTTTACCAATAAACTCGCCAACCTTTAAGGCATTTTCGGTTGAAACATTTTCTTCTAGTCTGTCAAGGGAAATTGTCTTATAGCTTTCTTTGCCATTCTTTCCCAAACCTGCGTTTAACTTAGTTTTTAATTTTCTTGAAACATTGATCTTTGCCATTGTTTTCACCTCCTATATTATATATATGAAAAATAAGAAAAAGTTGTTACTCAATTTTTGAAAAAATTTAAGGGAATTAAAGAAAAAAATTAAGCTTACCTTATAATACTTTTCTTTAACTTATAAAGTAATTGTAATTTTAATATTTACGTTGTATACTTAATTAAAAGAGGTTTGGTGACGTATGATTTTAGTTGATAAAGAGATTAGAAATTATAAAGATATTGTTGTTCCTTTTCTTGAAGATAGCTTACAAAGTGAATCTTATGATTTACACATGGGTAGGGAAATTTATGTATTAAAAAATGATACACAAATTATTGATTTAAAGGATAATGATATTTTATTAAATATGTATGAAGAAAAGAAATTAGACTCTTTTGGTTATACTATGGACCCTAAGGAGTTCATTTTGGTTTCTTTAAAAGAAAAAATTACTTTGCCTGAGGGAATTAATGCTCATATTATGCCTAGAACTCGATTCATAAGAGCTGGTTTATATGTTTCAGCTCAGAATATTAATTCAACCTATTCTGGAAGGTTAAGGGTAGGGATTTGTAATTTGCAGAATAGACCTTTAAGAATTTATCCTGATTTGGGAATATGCCAAGTTGTTTTTCAAAGGCTTAGTGATGTCCCTACAAAAGATAAATTATATGAAAATAAAAAAGATGCTATGTACCATAAGGAAAATGATGATTTTATTGGTCCTTATTCTGAAGAAATAGAAAAAATTGTTGATGATATTATAAACGGAAAATAATAATGGGTAAAAAATTAGATAGTCTTGTTGATTTGGTTATTTCTAAAAATGATGATTATAGCAATTTGGAAGATGGGAATAAGCTCTTAGTTAAGAGAAAGTTAAAATCAGAGATTTTATATGAAATTAAACAGGAAGTAAAAGAAAATGCTATTGAAGAAGCGAAAAAAGATATTGATGATTATATGACTAAGAAGAAATTAAAAGATTATAAGGAACTTACAATTTTTGGTTTAATTATAGCTTTTATTATTGGACTTAGTGTAAATCAATTTACAGAAGTAATAGGTTTTTATAAAAAACTGATAGATAATGAACCTTGTGTTAGTATTACCTTTGCAATAATTATTGTAGCTATAGCGATTTATCTGATTTTCAAGCATATTCTTAAAGAGATTGATAATTTATCTGATAATAAAAAGGTGTAATTATGATTAGGAAAATTTATTTAAATAGAATATACAAGCATTTTAAAGGTAATTTTTACAAGACTTTATATGTAGCTACTCATAGTGAAACTGGGGAAGAGTTTGTCGTATATCAAGCTCTTTATGGGGATTATAAAATTTATATAAGACCATTAAATATGTTTTTATCTGATGTTGATAGAAAAAAATATCCACAAGTTAGACAAAAATTCAGGTTTGAATTGGTAGATGATTCTAAAAACAATCAATTGTAATTTTTTATATTTACAATTGATTGTTTTTTATTTACTTATATATTTTTATAGCTTATAATTATCAAAGAGTTGTTTTTTATATGTTTTTTTAATTGGAGGAAATAATGAGATTATCTATAGATAATATTGGGAAGATAAAGAATGCACAAATTAATATTAATGGTGTTTGTATTATTGCTGGAGTGAATAATACTGGAAAGTCTACTATGGGTAAGTCTTTATTTTCTGCTTTTTCTTCTCTATTTGATATTGATAAAAAGATAGAAGATGAAAAAGTTGATGCTTTGCAAGCTACAATTAATAGAAATTTAATTAATATTTCAACGAATAAATTCAGATTTAAGGATAGCCGTATTTATTTTATAAATAGGGTATTTAGCGAAAAATTCATTAAAGATGTAATAAATATTTTGAATAAAGAAGATTTTAAGAAACTTACAAAAGATGAGATAAATAATGTTATAATAAAACATTTTAATGATTTTTTAAATAGAAACTATAAGGGCTTGGATAACGAAAAAAATTTTATTGATTCTTATATTGATGATATTTCAGCTTCTTTTCTTGATATTTTAAGTGTTGATAAAACAGTTTTTCAAGATTCTTTAGTAACTAAGGCTTTAAATAGTGAGTTTAATAATCAAATTAATAATATTAATTCTGACAAAAGTGGCAAGATTGTTTTATCTTTAAAGGATAATGATATTCAAATTGATGTTAAAAATAATAAGGCTACTTTAAAAGATACTAATGTTAATATATTTTCTGAATGTGTCTATATTGATAATCCTTTTATTGTTGATGATTTAAATAGTCATGATTATTATCCTTATAGAGAATCATTTGTTAATGGTTTTATGGATCACAGAAGTCATCTTTATAAAAAGTTATCTGGTATGAATAAAAAAAATACTGTGGAGCAAATTGTTGTAAATAATAAGATTTCTGATATTTTAAACAAATTAAATACTGTTGTTGGCGGGACTATCTATAATAATGGCTCTAATTATGTTTATAGCAATGATAATTTTAAAGAAGGTCTTGACATAAGAAATTTGTCTGCTGGATTAAAGACTTTTGCCATTATTAAGATGCTTCTTCTTAATGGTGCTATTGAGGAAAATGGTCTTATTATTTTAGATGAGCCTGAGATTCATCTTCACCCTAAGTGGCAACTTGTTTTTGCAGAAATTATTGTTTTATTGCAAAAGGAGTTTGGTCTGCATATTCTTTTAAACACACATAGCCCATATTTTTTGAATGCTATTGAAGTTTATTCACAAGTGCATGGAATTGATGATAAGTGTAATTATTATTTGGCTAGCAATAATGGAAAGTTTGCTGAGCTTAAGGAAATTGTTGGTAGTTTGGAAGAAATTTATGGTCTTCTTGCTGAACCTTTTCAAGATTTGGAGAATATAAAGTATAGGGATGAAGACTAATATTGAAATTTTTGATGAAAATTTAGATACTGTTAAAAATATTTCTCATGATTCGGCTAATGGTGAATGTATGGTTAATTGTAGGGAACAAATTATAAATTTTGATAAGGTAACAAATTCTTATTTGGAATCTATAAACCATGGTATTGATTGCATCTCTTCTTGTGACGGATTGGTTTTTACTGATGACTTGTGGATTTTTATTGAGTTTAAAAATGGGAAAATTTCCAATACTGGTAATTATTATAAAGTGAAGAAAAAGCTGCCTCATTCATTAAATGTTTTTTGTGATATTTTAGGCAATCATATCAGTACAACTAGAGAAAAAATGATTTTTATCTTGGTTTATAATAAGGATAAAAATAAGATTTCTGATAGTGAGTGTCAAAATAATAGTAATTCTAAAGATTTTATAATTGATCATCTTCATGGAAAGGCTAAAGAGGAATTTGTAAGATTTGACCTTCTTAAATATAAAGGTGTGTATTTTAAAGAAGTTCATACTTTTAATGTTGATGAGTTTTGTGAGTATTTTGATAATAATATCAAACCTTTTATATAGACCGGTATTGTAAAAAGTGGTTTTTCCTAATTTTTTAGGACAAGCCATTTTATTTTTACGCAAAGAGGGGAATTACCCCTTCTCAAAACAAAAATTAAAATCAAGAGAAGAAAAGGGACAGTCCCTTAAAAAATAAAAAAAAATAAGGACTATTGTTTAGTCCCAGTTTTATATGTATTTAAGGTTTTATAGTTTTGCCTTAAATTCCCACCATTTTGCCCAATTATTTGCTGACATGGAGCGTGGGCAGATTTTTCTTGATGCGTCAAAGTGTCTGACTACATTTTTTATGGGGACCTTGTATGTTTTCATAAGTTCTCTTACCAGTGATAGGGTATTTTCTACGGCTTTTTTGTAATTTCCGTCTGAATTTACGCAGATTTCTACTCCTATTGAGTTATTGTTTGTTATTCCATATTTACCTCTTCCATCTCCACAGTGCCATGATGCGTAGGCATCTTCTATTATTTCTACTATTCTTTTATCGTCTACAAAATAATGGGCTGATGCTTTTCTGTTGCCTCCTGCAAAGTATCTGTAATGGTTTATGGCATCGGCTGATATGTTTGTGTTTGCTGTGTCATGAACCACTATATATTTTATGAGATTTCCTTGTCTGTTTTGGTAGTTATATTTTATTAGTCTTTTATCTATTATCATTTATTTTACTCCTTAGTTTCTTTAGTGCTTTTTTCTTGGCTGATACTACAGTCCATTTTGATATTGCCATTTTTTGACCTATTTCTTTTATACTTATATTTTCTAAATAGTATAGGACTATTATTTGTCTTTGCCTTGGTGGCAATTCTTTTATGGCTTTTGTAAGAGCAATGTTTTCTAATTTTCTTTCATATTCTTTTTCGATGTTTATATTATCTTCTATTTTTTCTAATATATCTTCTCCTTCTTTGTCTTTTGAGTCCATGTCGGGTTTTTGTGACAAATATCTGAAGGTATCTAGTAGGAAATATTTCAAATATGACTTGACATATTTGGGGAATGACCTTTTTTGGTCGAAGTTTTCTAAACAGTTTAGGACTATTAAGACTGAGTCTTGGTAAAGGTCTTGGTATTCTTTGTAGATGGGACAGTACCTTTTTATTGAATATTTTATTAGGGGACTTAGCATTTCTACTACTTTTAATTTTGCTTTTCCATCTCCGAGTATTGCTAGTTTAACCTGTTGGTTTAATTTTTCGTAGTTCTCTTTTTCTTCTTGTATTTGTTTTTCTTTGTCTTTTTCTTTTGTTTTCCTTTCTAATTCCATATTTAAAAATTTATCGCGATAATTTCCTCCTTTTTATTGAGGCCTCATGTAGAATTATAGAACAAGTGTTTATTTTTGTCAACAAAAATTTATTTTGTTTAGAATATGAGTTTAATTTTACCCTAAATCATATATATGGAAAAAAATCCTCTTTTATGGTATTATTTAAGTAATTTGGGAGGTATTTTTTGGGAAATATTATAAGGTCTATTGAAATTAATAATTCTAATTCTGAGGCTCTTCTTTTTGGCAAATTAGATGAAAATATTAAACTTATTGAGGAGTCTTTTGATGTTAAAGTTCGTGACAGACTTGGCAAGATAGAAATTAGCGGAAGTCAAGAGTGCGTTGAGAATGCTGAACTTTTAATTTATAATTTATTGGAAATTTTAAAAAAACAGGATAGTCTAACTCTTAGTGATGTTCGTTATTCTATTGAGCTTATTAAAAAAAATGAATCCAGATCTATTTCCGAGCTTTTAAATGATACTTTGGTTTACACGTCTATGGGTAAGCCCATCAAGGCTAAAACTTTGGGTCAAAAAAGATACATTGAAACTATTTTTTCTAATGATATTACTTTTGGCATAGGACCTGCCGGTACTGGCAAGACTTATCTTGCTATGGCTTTTGCCGTTCGTGCCTTTAAGGCTAAGGAAATTAATAGGATTATTTTGACAAGACCTGCTGTTGAAGCTGGTGAAAATTTGGGCTTTTTGCCTGGAGATTTACAAAATAAAGTTGATCCTTATTTAAGACCTCTTTATGACGCTCTTTTTGATATTTTGGGTGGCGATACTTACCAATCATATGTGGAAAAGGGTCTGATTGAAGTTGCTCCTCTTGCTTACATGAGAGGTAGGACTTTGGATAATGCTTTTGTTATTCTTGATGAGGCGCAAAACACTACTAACGAGCAGATGAAGATGTTTTTAACAAGACTTGGCTTTGGTTCTAGGGCTATTATTACTGGTGATATTACTCAAATTGACCTTCCTCGTGGCAAATCTTCAGGGCTTAAAACTGTTCTTAAGATTCTTGATGGTGTTAAGGGGATAGGCATCACTTATTTGACCAAGAATGATATTGTTCGTCATCCTCTTGTGGCTCGAATTATTGCGGCTTATGATAAATTTGATAAGGAAAGAAAAAAATAGATGATTGATTTTGAAAATAGACAGGATGTACTTCCTATTTCCGATGAGGATTTAGATATTATTAAGATGTCCGTTGAAGCTAGTCTTGAACTTTGTAATATTGATAAAGAATATTATGTTAGTGTTTCTTTTGTTGATGACAATGAGATTAAAAATCTAAATAGAGATTACAGAAATGTTGACAAGGTTACTGATGTACTTTCTTTTCCTATGGATGAGGAGTATGATGATAAAATTATTCTTGGCGATATTGTAATTAATATGGCAAGGGTTTTGTCACAGGCAAAAGAGTTTGGTCATTCCAACAGACGTGAGCTATCTTATCTTTGCGTTCACTCAACTCTTCATCTATTGGGTTATGATCACATTGAAGAGGAAGATAGGATTATCATGAGGGCTAAAGAGAAGGAAATTATGGATAAACTTAAAATCTATAGGTGATATTTTGAAAAATTTTAATTTTATTTCTTCATTTAACTATGCCATCCAAGGTATTGTTTCTGTTCTCAAAACTGAAAAAAATATGAAGTTCCACTATTTGACGGCTCTTTTAGTGGTGATTTTTTCCCTGTTTTTTAACATTTCTTCTATTGAATTTATGATTATTCTTTTTTCTATAATTCTTGTGGTTTTTGCAGAGATGGTCAACACTGCTATTGAAAGGACTGTCGATCTTGTGGTTCAAGACTACAATCCTATAGCAAAATATGTTAAGGATGTTTCTGCTGGTGCAGTTCTTATTACGGCTATTAATGCTATTGTTTGTGCATATCTTATTTTTTATGAAAAGTTTGCTTCTGTTGGCGATTTATTTCTTTTTAAAATAAAAAATTCTGACAATCATTTGGCTTTTGTCTGTTTATTTTTGGTTGTCGCCCTCACCATTGGTGGCAAATTTCTTTTAGCTAAAAAAAATGGCGGCACATATTTTCAAGGTGGGGCAGTGAGCGGTCATTGTGCAATTGCTTTTTGTGCTGCAACTATTATTTCTATGGTAGCTGAAAATTCTCTTGTTACTACTGCTTCTTTCGGTTTGGCTCTTCTAGTTGGTGAGTCTAGGGTTGAAGGAAAGATTCACACAATGGGTCAAGTAATTAGTGGGTCGATTTTGGGAATTTGTGTGGCTATTTTTATTTTTAAGGTGATTGGATAATGGATGATAAAAAATTAATTGAACTTGCTATTAAGGCAAGGGATACTATGACTTATACTCCCTATTCTCATTATAATGTGGGAGCTGCTGTTGAAATGGAAGATGGGAGCGTTTATTGTGGAGGAAATATTGAAAATGCGTCTTTAACTCCTACTAACTGTGCGGAAAGGACTGCTATTTTTAAGGCAGTAAGCGATGGAAAAAGAGAGATTAAAAAAATTGCTGTTGTTGGAGATTCACACTATACTTATCCTTGTGGGGTTTGCAGACAGGTTATAAAAGAATTTTCTAAAAATCCGAGGATTATTGTTGCAAATTCCCTAACAGATTATAGGGTTCACACAATGGATGAGATTTTACCTTTTGCTTTTGGACCAGAGGACTTGGAGGACAAATGAAAGAATTTAAATCAGGTTATGTTTCTATTGTTGGTAGGGCTAATGTAGGCAAGTCTACTATGTTAAATTCCCTTATAGGGCAAAAAATTTCTGCTATTTCCAATAAGGCTCAGACTACAAGGGAAAAGATTTCTTTTATATATACAGATAAGGATTGCCAGATAGTTTTTTTAGATACGCCGGGCATTCAAAAACCTAAAAATAAGCTTGGGAATTTCATGCTTAATGAATCTTTAAGTTCCTTGTCTGAAGCCGATATAATTACTTATATTGTAGATACTTCAAAAAAAATTGGTAAGCTTGATTCAAGTATTATTGATACTCTTAAAAAATTAAAGGATAAAAAAATTATTTTATTAATAAATAAGATTGATTTAATTGCAAAAGAGGAGCTTTTTCCTATAATTGAAGCTTATGATAAAATTGGTATTTTTTCTCATATTATTCCTATTTCTGCCATGAAAAATGATGGCGTGGATGAATACATTGAGGTTATTAAAGAAAAATTAAGTCCAGGACCTATGTTTTATCCAGAAGACTATGTTACAGATAAGAGCGAGAAATTTTTAGCAGAAGAGATTATAAGAGAAAAAGGTTTAAGATTTTTGCAGGAGGAAGTTCCTCACGGTCTTGCCGTTGGTATTGAAAAATTTAAAATGAGATCAGATAAAGAGATTTATGATATAGATGCAGTAATTTATGTGGAAAGAGATTCCCACAAGGCTATTGTAATTGGCAAGGGCGGGTCTATGCTTAAAAAAATAGGCACTTCTGCAAGACGTGAACTTGAAAATATGCTTGATTCTAAGGTTAATTTAAAACTTTGGGTCAAGGTTTCTAAAAATTGGCGAGATAATGATAATAAGGTAAGGGGTTTTGGCTATAAATAGTGATTTTATTGAAGGTATTGTTATTTATGAAAGAAAACATGGTGAAAGCTCTAAGATTTTAAAAATTTTTACTAAAGAGCTTGGTAATATTTCTATAATGGCTAAGGGCTCATGCAGTCCTAAGTCTTCGATTTTAAGTTTAAGTCAGGTTTTTGTTGAGGGTCTATATTTGTTTAGACCTGGCAGAAATTTTTACTATATAAAAAGTGGTAGGCTTATAAATTCAAACTATGAACTGAGAAATAATTTTACCAATTTTTGCTATGCCTCTCTTATTTTAGAAATTGTAGAGAAATCAACTTTGCAATCTTCTAGCTTAAATAATATTTACCGCCTTTTGTCAAAGATTTTAAGAATTTTATGCTCTAGCAAAGATCCCTTAGCTAAAACCATGGCTTTTATTTTAAAGTTTATGTCTTTTATGGGATACAGACCGATTCTTAGTGTTTTTGAAAATAATTTTTTCTCCCTTGAAAGTGGTGTTGTTACGAAAAATTCCTACACTTCTTACAGTATTTTTAAGGAAGATATTTACTACTTACGTAATTTATTATATACTTCATTAGATAAGGACTTTATCTATGATGAAGGAAGAAAAAAGTATTTATTTTTTATTTTGACTAAATATTTAAAATATAATTTGGAAATTGGTGATTTTAACTCACTTAAATTCTTATAATAGGAGGAATATATGAATTTCCAGGAATTAATTATTAATTTACAAAAATATTGGAGTGACAAGGGTTGTATTATCATGCAGCCTTACGATATTGAAAAGGGAGCAGGTACTATGAATCCTCAAACTTTTCTTCGCGCTTTAGGTCCTGAAGAATGGAAGGTTTGTTATGTTGAGCCTTCAAGAAGACCTGCTGATGGACGTTATGGTGAAAATCCTAACAGATTATATCAACATCATCAAATGCAAGTTATTTTAAAACCATCTCCTGCAAATGTTCAAGAGCTTTATCTTGATTCGCTTGTTACTATTGGTATTGATCCAAAAAAACATGATATAAGATTTGTGGAAGATAACTGGGAATCTCCAACTCTAGGAGCTTGGGGTCTTGGTTGGGAAGTTTGGCTTGACGGGATGGAAATAACTCAATTTACTTATTTTCAACAAGTGGGAGGAGTTAATCTCGATCTTGAAAGTGCAGAGCTTACTTATGGTCTTGAAAGAATTGCCATGTATTTACAAGATGTGGATTCTGTTTATGATATAAAGTATAACGATAAAATAACTTATGGAGATGTTTTTAAAGTTGCTGAATATGAACATTCCAAATATGCTTTTGAGGTAAGTGATGTCAAACTTCTAAGAAATTTATTTGATGTTTATGAAAAAGAAGCCATGAGAGTTATTGATGAGGGAATTGTGCTTGATGCCTATGACTATACTTTAAAATGCTCACATACTTTTAATTTATTAGACGCAAGAGGAGCAATTTCTGTTTCTGAAAGAACTACTTATATTGGAAGAGTGCGTAATTTAGCAAAACTTGTAGCTGAAGCATATTTAATACAAAGAAAAGAAATGGGTTATCCGCTTTTGAAAGGAGTTTCTAATGAATAGGTATCTTTTAGAAATAGGAGTAGAAGAATTACCATCAAGATTTGTAAATCTTGCCATGGAACAAATTAGAGAAAAAATTGAAAAATCACTTAATGAAAATGACCTCAAGTATGATTCATTAGAAGTTTATGCTACTCCTAGAAGGCTTTCTCTATATATAAATGGAATTTTTGATAGGCAAGATGATATTAATAAGGAAGTTAAAGGTCCTTCTGTAAAAATTTCTTTTGATGAAGATGGTAATCCCACAAAACCCCTAGAAGGCTTTATGAAATCTCAAAATATAAGCCTAAAGGATCTAGAACAAAAGGAAGTTAAGGGCAACAAATATGTTTTTGCCATCATTAAAAAGAGGGGTCTTGATGCTAAAGAAGTTTTAAAAAATATTATTCCTGATATGATTTACCATATTAATCTACCTCGTAACATGAAATGGGGTGGGAAAAATATTAAATTCCCAAGACCTATAAGATGGATTGTTTCTATTCTTAATGATGAAGTTGTAGAATTTCCTTTTGAAGGTATCCCAGTTTCAAATATTACTCGTGGACACAGATTTTTAGGGTCTGATAATATTGTTATTGATAATGTTGATAATTATGCAAAACTTTTAGAAGAAAATTTTGTAATTTTAGACCAAAATAGAAGAGAAGAAATTATAAGGTTTGAATCTAAAAAAATTGCCAGATCCCTTGGTGGAGAAATAAAAGAAAATAAAGATCTTTTAGAGGAACTTGTTTATATAGTTGAATATCCAACTCCAATAAAGGGAACTATAAAAAAAGAATTTTTAATTTTACCTAAGGAAGTTATCACAACTACTATGATTGACCATCTGCGTTACACTCCTATTTATGATGATAAGGGTGAACTTCTTCCATATTTTATTACTATAAGAAATGGAAATCATGATTATGAAGATGTTGTAATAAAGGGAAATGAAAAGGTCTTAGGAGCTAGACTTTCTGATGCTAAGTTCTTCTATGAAGAAGATATTTCTAAACCTCTTGAAGATTATGTTGATGCCCTAAGTGGTGTAAATTTCTTAGATAAGCTTGGAAACATGAGAGAAAAAGAAGAACGTAATGAAGCTATTGCATTAGAAATAGGAAAGAATTTGGAAGTTGCTGATGAAACACTTGAGTCCTTAAAAAGAACTGCATATCTTTCTAAGGCTGATTTGACTACTCATATGGTTGTTGAATTTACAGAACTTCAAGGAATTATGGGATCTATTTATGCAAAACTTTCCGGCGAAAAAGATATTGTAAATTCTGCAATTTATGAGCAATATTTACCGAGGTTTAAGGGGGATGATCTTCCAAAAACTACTGTAGGTTCTATTTATTCTATTGCCGATAAGATAGATACAATTTCAGGACTTTTTGCTATTGACAAAGTTCCAACTGGATCTCTTGACCCCTTTGGATTAAGACGTAGTGCAATTGGTCTAATTAATATAATTAGAAATAACAACTGGGAACTTAATCTTGATTCTATTTTATCTCAAGCTCTTTATGAGTATGTTAATAAAATGGGACTTACCTTAAATTATGAAGCTGTTATGAAAAATCTTAAGGAATTTTTCAAGCAAAGAATTAAGGTTATGCTTGAAGATTTAGATTATAGATATGATGTTATTGATGCAATTTTAGAAAGTGAAGATAAAATTCATATTATCTTTAAAAAGGCACCTCAAGTTGATAAGTGGTTTAAGGAAAATGACAGGTCCAAGTTTGTTGATTCTTTTGAGAGAATTTACAACTTGACTTCTAAAGTTTCTGAATTTAAAGAAGTTGATGCTGAGCTTTTCAAGGAAGATGCTGAAAAGAAATTATTTAGTCAAATAGAAAATATCAAGGCTGAACTTGAAGCCTATAACAACGCTAATAAATTTTATGATTATTTGAACCTTTGTGATTCATTGACTCCATATATTGATGAATTTTTTGACAAGGTTATGGTAATGGATAAGGATACTTCTATTAGAGATAACAGACTTGCCCTTATCAATAGGGTAGAAAATGTTGTTTCAAGAATTTTTGCAATAGAAAAAATTGTCCTCGATTAGGGGTGTGATGATTTGGATTTAAGTAAGAGACAACTTAAAATAATTCAAATAGTTAAAGAAAAAGCTCCCATTACTGGAGATGAAATAGCAACAAGCCTTGGAGTTTCTAGGGCTACTATCAGACCTGATCTAGCAGTTTTAACTATGATAAATATTTTGGGAGCAAGACCAAATGTTGGCTATTTTTATACGGGTCGCTCTGAGTTATCTCTTGTGGTAGACCATATTAAGGAACTTAAAATAGAAGATTATATGTCTGTTCCCTTTGTTATGGAAGAAACGGCGAGTGTTTATGATGTTATTGTTGGACTTTTCTTGGAAGATGTTTCTTCAGTTTTTATCACAAACAATAGAAATTTAACAGGTGTTGTTTCAAGAAAAGATTTGATAAGAACTACTATAGGCGGCATGGATATTCACAATACTCCTATAAGTCTTGTTATGACGAGGATGCCTAATTTGGTTACTATAGGGCCTTTGGATACTGCATTTGAGGGAGCAAGACTTATTGATGAGAGAGGAGTAGATTCCCTTCCTGTTGTTGAAGAGGAAAATGGAATTTTAACAGTTGTTGGAAGATTCACAAAAACTAATGTTAACAGAATGTTTGTGGAAATGTGTAAGGGCGAAATAATTTAAGGAGATTTATGAAAGATTTAGAGAATACTTTAGTCATATATGTTATTTCAGATTCTATTGGTGAAACAGGTGAACTTATTGCCACATCAAGTGTACGTCAATTTGAATCTGAAAATTATCAAATTAGGAGATATCCATACCACAACTCCATCGAGCAAATAAAACCTCTTTTAGAGGAAGCTGCAAAAATAAAAAATTCACTGATTGTATATACCAACGTGGTTTTAGAAACTCGTAATTTTATTGAGGAAAAATCTAAGGAACTTGGCCTTTATACTGTTGATGTTATGGGTCAGCCTATGAATCAGTTAGAAAATATTTTAGGTTATTCTCCACTTCGTGAACCTGGTCTTATAAGAAGGCTTGACCAAAATTATTTTAAAAAAGTTGAGGCTATTGAGTTTGCTGTTAAATATGATGATGGCAAAGACCCAAGAGGAGTAAGAAAAGCTGATATTTGTCTTGTTGGAATTTCTAGAACTTCTAAGACACCACTTTCTATGTATCTTGCTAACAAATTATATAAGGTTGCAAATGTGCCTTTGGTGCCTGAAGTTCCTGTTCCTAAGGAAGTTTATGAAAAAGATGTAAATAGAGTTATCGGTCTTATTGCTAATCCAAACAAACTAATTTCTATAAGAGAAGAAAGATTAAAAAGTTTAGGTCTTGCTAGTGGTGCAAAGTATGCAAATATTGATAGAATTAAAGATGAAATTGATTATTCTAAACAGGTTATGGACGAATTGGGATGTTTTGTGATTGATGTTTCCCATAAGGCTATAGAAGAAACAGCAGAAATTATTATTGAAAGGCTTAAAAAACTTGAATTGAGGTAAAAATGAACACTAGAGAAGTATATGAAGAACTTGAAGAAAAAATTTTAAAACCCTACGCTACTTTGGCAAAGGACTCTAAGGGTAGGCAAGTTTTTGAAGAAAAATGTAATATAAGGACAGATTTTCAAAGGGATAGAGATAGAATTATTCATTCAAAATCTTTTAGAAGATTAAAACACAAAACTCAAGTATTCATAGCTCCTGAAGGTGATCATTACAGAACAAGGTTAACCCATACTCTTGAAGTTGCTCAGATAGGTAGGACTATTGCCAGGGCTTTGGGATTAAATGAAGATTTAGTTGAAGCTATTGGTCTTGGTCATGACCTTGGACATACGCCTTTTGGACATTTCGGTGAAGAAATTTTAGATAAATTAAATCCAAAGGGTTTTAAACATTATAAGCAATCTCTAAGAGTTGTTGATTTTTTAGAATCTTCTGAAAAAAGGATAGGTCTTAATTTGACCTTTGAAGTTCGTGATGGTATTTTAAATCATCAAGGCGATAACAAGGCATCGACTCTTGAAGGCACTATTATTAAATTTGCTGACAGAATTGCCTATATTAATCACGATATTGATGATGCTATTAGGGCTGGAATAATTAAAAAAGAAGATTTACCCAAGGATATACTTGATGTTTTGGGATACAGCCACTCAAAGAGAATAAATACAATGATTTCTTCAATTATTAAAAAGTCTTTTGGCAAACCAATTGTAGAAATGGAAGAAGAAATTTATAGAGCTACCATGGATTTGAGAAAATTCATGTTTGATAAGGTATATTTTAACCCAACTGTAAAAAGTGAAGATAAGAAGATTACAAGACTTCTGACAGATTTATTTGATTATTATATGAATAATTTTGATATACTAGATAAAAAACATTTGGCATTATATGAGAGCATTGACCATAGTAAGGAAGATATTATTACAGATTATATTGCTGGAATGACTGATACTTTTGCAGTGAGGGAATGGAAAAATTTATTTTTACCTAAAAATTGGAGTAGAAATGAGTTTTATAATTGATGATAACTTATTGGAAGAAATTAGGGATAAGGTTGATATTTATGAACTTATATCTCAATATGTTAATTTGAAAAGAAGCGGAGCCAATTATATTGGACTTTGTCCTTTTCATAATGAGAAAACTCCATCTTTTAGCCTTTCACCATCAAAGGGAATTTTTAAGTGTTTCGGTTGTGGTGAAGGCGGAGATGTAATAAGTTTTGTTATGAAAAGGGAAGGACTTGGCTTTCGTGAGGCTATTAAGTTTTTAGCAGACAAATATAATATTGAACTTAGGCAGGCGCATTATTCTAAAAAAGATAAGGAATTAAAGGACAAAGCTCAGAGATTTTACGAAATCAATAGACAAGCTGCCTTATTTTTTTATAATAATTTAAAAAATTCAAAATTGGGTATGAATTACCTTAGAAAGAGAGAAATTTCACCGGCTGTTATCAATAAATATGGTCTAGGCTTTGCAAATGATAGTTGGGATAATTTAAAAAATCATCTTTTATCTTTGGGATACAAGGAGGAAGAACTTGTAGAGATTAATTTACTTTCATCTTCCAAGGGTAAAACTTATGACAGATTTAGAAATAGAATAATGTTTCCAATTATAGATACCAAGGGTCGTGTTATTGCTTTTGGTGGAAGAGTTTTAGGAGATGAGAAACCAAAATACCTAAATTCTTCCGAGAATTTAATTTTTCATAAGGGGAGCAATTTATTTAATTTAAACCTTATTTCTAAGGAAGCTTCTCGAGATAAAATTATTTTAGTTGAAGGATACATGGATGTTATTTCATTATATAATAGTGGTATAAATTATAGCGTAGCAAGTCTTGGAACATCTCTAACTCAAGCTCAGGCAGGGCTTATAAAAAGGTATGCCAAGGATATTTATATCTGCTATGATGGTGACAGTGCAGGAATAAACGCAACAGTTCGTGCCATTGATATTATGCTTTCTGAGGGGATAAGCCCAAAGATTATTTCTCTTGCTGAGGGTCTTGATCCTGATGAATATATAAAAAAATATGGCAAAATTAGCTTTGAAGGTCAAGTGGCTAATGGTAAATCTTTTTTGGATTTTAAGATTGATAATTTAAAGGGAAAATTTAATCTGTCAAGCTCAGATGGTTTATCTAAATTTACTATGGAGGCAGGAAAAATTTTATCTTCAATCAAAAATCCAATTGAAAGAGATGTGTATATGAAGAATTTTTGTAAGACTTATGGTATTTCTACCATATCTTTAAATTCTTATATAAGCCTTATAAATAAAAACAGGCCTAAAAAGAAATTTGATAAACCCAAAAAAATAATAAAGCCTAAAGGAAAGCTTCAATCGGGTAACATAAAGGCTCAAAAGGGTCTTATAGCCTATTGTTTAGCTGGTCATGATTTTTACGATTATATTAAATCAAAAGTTGAACTTACTTTATTTTCTTCAGTAGAAATTAGAATAATTTTTGAAGAATTGGAAAATTATTATGACAAAAAAATAGAAAAAGATGATTTTTTTAAAGATTTAATAAATAAGGGTCTTGTAAGTTCTGAAACATATAAGGAAATAATATCTTTGATTGTTGATGAACCAGAAGGGAATAAAATAATTTCTGATTATTTATTAACTTTAAAAAGGTCTTGGCTTTTGCAAGAAAAAGAAAATCTTTTGAATCAACTTGATTCAATAGCTAAGTCAAATTCAAAAGATAAGGAGATTTTTGAAAAAGTGATAAATGATTTGCGAACAATAAATTTAGAATTAAATGATATAAATGAGGGTGTAAAAGATGAGTGAGAAAAAACAAACAGGTAATAAAGATACCACTATTAATAACTTAAAAAAAGAAGGTAAGGAAAAGGGGCATCTCACTTATGACGAAATATCCTTTGCCTTAGAAGATATTCCTATGGATTCACAAGAAATTGACTCTATCTATAAGGATTTTGAAAATGATGGAATTGAATTACTAAATGATGAAAGAGATAAGGATTTTAAGGAAGAAATTGACGTAGAAAAAGAAGACTTATCTGTTCCCAAGGGAATAAGTGTTGATGATCCTGTCAGAATGTATCTGAAAGAAATTGGAAAAATTCCTCTTTTAACTGGAGATGAGGAAGTGGAAATTGCCAAGAGAATGGAAAATGGTGATAACTCTGCAAAGAAAGAACTTGCAGAAGCTAATCTTCGTTTAGTAGTTTCTATTGCCAAAAGATATGTGGGTAGGGGAATGAGTTTTCTTGATTTAATTCAAGAAGGAAATCTAGGCCTAATGAAAGCTGTCGATAAGTTTGACTACACTAAGGGATTTAAATTTTCAACTTATGCAACATGGTGGATAAGACAAGCTATAACAAGGGCTATAGCTGACCAAGCTAGAACAATAAGAATTCCTGTTCATATGGTTGAAACAATTAATAAACTTGTAAGAGTTCAGAGACAATTGGTTCAAGAATTAGGAAGAGATCCACTTCCTGAAGAAATTGCCAAAGAAATGAGTATTGATGTTGAAAAGGTTAGAGAAATTCAAAAAATTGCTCAGGAACCCGTTTCTTTAGAAACACCAATAGGAGAAGAAGAAGATTCTCACTTAGGTGATTTTATTCCTGATGAAGAAATTTTATCTCCACAAGATGCGGCAACTTTTACCCTACTAAGGGAACAACTTTCTACGGTTTTGGAAACATTGACTGATAGAGAAAAGAAAGTTTTAACTTTGAGATTCGGTTTAGATGACGGAAGAGCTAGAACTTTAGAGGAAGTTGGTAAAGAGTTTGCAGTTACTCGTGAAAGAATAAGACAAATTGAAGCTAAGGCTATTAGAAAGCTTCGTCATCCATCAAGAAGCAAGAAATTAAAGGATTTCTTAGAATGATTAAGTTATCAAGGCGATTAAGAGCAATTGTAAATTTTTGTGATAAAAATAAAATAATTGCAGATATAGGCACAGATCACGGATTTGTGCCAAATTTTCTATATGAGGAAGATATTAATAGAAAAATAATAGCAACGGACATTTCCTTAAATTCTTTAAATAAAGCCATAGAATTTACAGAGCTTAGGGGAAATAAGGGGAAAATCGAACATATTGTTTGCAACGGTCTTGAAAAAATTCCACCAGTTGATCAGATAATCATTGCAGGTATGGGAGGAATTTTAATCTCTAAAATTTTAGATAGGGATTTTGAAAAGGCAAGGCAAGCAGAAAAACTGATTTTACAACCTATGCAACAGGTGGATTATCTCAGAAAGTTTTTATATGATAAGGGTTTTAAAATACTTGATGAAAAAATTGTTTTTGAAGATAATAAATTTTTCCATATAATAGTGGCAAATTATAAGGCAATCAAAGAAGAATATAGAGATATTGATTTGAAGGTTTCAAAGCTTTTGAGGAATAGAAAAGATAAGGACCTTATTGAATTTTTAAAATATCTGATAAATTATAATATTTTTATTATTGAAAATATTGAAGGTTCAAGCACAAGAAGCATTTATAAAAAGGATAAACTCAGAGAGGAAAATATTGAGTTAAAGGAGATATTAGATGAAGTACAAAAGTAAAGAGATTTTTGATTTTATGGATATGTGGGCAAAGGAAGAGTATATGATGAGTTGGGATAATTCAGGTATGCAAATATATTTTGATACATATATTTCTAATATATTATTGTGCCTTGATGTTGATGATAAGAGTTTAGAAATGGCAAAAAATAATAATTGCCAAGCTATAATAAGTCACCACCCCTTATTTTTTGGTGGTGAAAAAAATATAATCGAAGGAAGCTATAGGGGAGATTTAATTTTATCTTTAATTAATAATAAAATTTCTGTTTACAGTGGTCATACAACCCTTGATGTGGTTAGTGATGGGGTAAACTTTTCTTTGGCTAGATTTTTAGATTTAAAGAACCAAGAAAGCCTAGCCCTTGATGATGGTTTACCTATTGGAATTGTGGGTGAACTAAAAGAGGAAAAAAGTCTTGAAGAAATCTTAAAAGACTTTAGAGATAAATTAAATATTAAAAATATCAGGACTTACGGTAAAGATAAAAAGATAAAAAAAGTTTCGCTATGCGGCGGTGCTGGGTCTTCCTATATGGATGAGGCAATAAAAAACGGCAGTCAGCTTTTCATTTCAGGAGATATCAAATATCATGATGGTCAATATGCCTATGAAAATAATATTATAGCTATGGATATAGGGCATTTTCACAGTGAAAAATTAATTCTTCCAAGAATAAAAGAGAAGCTTTTAGAAAAATTTTCTGAACTTAATATTTATATAAAAGATGATTCTTCCTATGAGATGTTTTGATGTTGAATTTATAAAAAAATTTTGTTAAAATGGATGTAAGTAAGTTGGTCAACTGCACAAAATGTGAGGAAAGTCTGCGCTCCACAGAGCAAAGATGCTTGTTAACGACAAGTGGGGGCGACCCCAAGGCTAGTGCAACAGAAATATACCGCCATTATTGGTAAGGGTGGAAAGGCGAGGTAAGAGCTCACCGGATTATTAGTGATAATAATGCCATGTAAACCCCATCTGGAGCAAGACCAAATAGGAATAACAGATGCTGCTCGTATCTGCCGTAAGGTAGGTCGCTAAAGTCCTCTGGCAACAGTGGAATAAGATAGATAGTTGACAAAACAGAACGCAGCTTATAGACTTGCTTGTAATAAAGTTACAAAAATGTTAAAAATTTCTTAACAATTTTGTAACTTTTTGTTGCTTTTTTGTAACTTGTTTGCTATACTCTAAATATATTAATCTTAGGTATAGGAGTTGTTTAATTTTGTGGTCTATTAAGAATAAGTTGCCAATGGGCTTAGTTGCTCTTTGTGCAGTATCTATAGTAGGTTTAAAAGATACAGGAGTTTTCATAAATGAACATGTTCAAAGAACATACAGTGGAAATGAAATTTCTTTTGCTATAGGTGAACAAGTTAATATAGTAGAAAAGACAGGGAATTCTTATATTGTTAAGAAGGGAAAGGCTAAAGTTACTATCCCTGAAGATAAGATTTTAGTAAAGGAAGTTAATATTCCTACATATAAAGTTGTTAAGAGCTCACCAATCAAAAAAGATGGTAAAGTTTTAAGAAACTTATTTATTGGGGAATATGCTATAGAAGTTAAAAACAATAAAGATACAGTTACAATAAAATTAAATGATGGTACTGTAGGCGATGTTTCTAAATCTGTTGTTGAAAAAGTAGCAGATAAGAGAGAAAATAAAACTGAAGTTAAGGTCAAAAGTAACGCTGTTGCCAAGAGTAATAATGGTAAGTTAAAACTTAAAGCTGGCGAAAGTGTTAGTGTTGTTGACTATAACGATGGAGATTTCATTATTAAAGATGATAATGGAAAGAAATATACTTTAGAAGCTGAAAAACTTTCACTTGAAAGTGGCAAGAAGAGTAACAATGTCCAAGCAAAAGATGAAGCAAAAAATATTATGCTTGCTATGGACAATGATTCTAAAGAAATTGAAAAGATTGCAAAACAAGCCTCTAAAGACAACAGTCAAGATTTTACTGACTTTAAATACAAGAGTTCAGAAAATATTTCACCTACTGCAAGTAAGATCATAGCTTCTGCATATGATAAGATGGATTCAACTTATGTTTACGGTTCTACTGGAGATGGTGGATTTGATTGTTCAGGTTTAGTATATGCTATTTATAAGGATGAGTTAGGAATAAAACTTCCAAGATCATCAAGTGAGCAGTCTGGCTTTGGTAAGCAAGTTGATAGAAGCGATTTGATTGAAGGAGATTTGATTTTCTTTAACACTACCGGTTCAGGTGTAAGCCATGTTGGTATATATATTGGCGGTGGAAAATTTATTCACGCATCTTCAGGTGCTGGAAAAGTTATTGAAAGTTCACTGTCTGAAGATTATTATTCTAGCAGATATGTAAATGCAACAAGGGTATTTTAATTGAATATTATTATTAATCGTTGGGATTTTTTCCTGACGATTTTTTTTATGTTTTTGAATAAAAGAGTTTTTATTATAATTTAGTAATTTTTGCTTTAAAGTTTTACTATTTAATTTTTTTTGATATAATTTAGGTATTATAGTAAAGGAGAATTTATTTTGGATAATAAAGGGCAAAATCTTGTTGTTGAGATGCGTAACATCACAAAAAAATTTGGTGATTTTACTGCTAATGATGGGATTAATTTAGATATAAGAAAAGGAGAAGTCCACGCACTTTTAGGCGAAAATGGTGCCGGAAAGTCCACCCTTATGAATATGCTATATGGTCTTTTTCAGCCCACAGATGGACAAATTTTTATTAACGGTGAAGAGGTAAAATTTAAAGACCCTAATGATGCAATAAAAAAAGGACTTGGAATGGTTCACCAACATTTTATGCTGATTCAGCCTTTCAATATTGTGGAAAATATTGTTTTGGGAATGGAGCCTTCTAAAGGTATATGCTTGGATATGAAAAAGGCTCGCAAAGATGTTGTTAATCTTTCAGAAAAATATGGGTTTTCCATTGATCCTGATGCAAAAATTCAGGATGTAACTGTTGGTACTCAACAGAGAGTGGAAATTTTGAAGGTTCTTTACAGGGGAGCAGACATATTAATTTTTGACGAACCTACTGCAGTTTTGACTCCACAGGAAATTGAAGAACTTGTTGGAATTATTAATAATCTTAAAAATTCTGGAAAATCTATTATACTTATAACACACAAACTTAAGGAAATTAAGGAGATGGCTGACAGATGTACAATCATTAGACGTGGCAAAAAAATTAAAACCGTTGATGTTTGTGATGTCAGTGAAGAAGAACTTGCCGATATGATGGTCGGTAGGGCTGTAGTCTTAGATGTTGAAAAATCACCTCAATTGCCTGGTTCAGAAGTTTTAAAAATTGAAGACTTGCACGTTAAGGATGCTCGTGGTGTTTATAAGGTAAATGGTCTTAATTTATCCCTTCACTATGGGGAGATTCTTGGAATTGCTGGTGTTGATGGAAATGGACAGAGCGAATTTTTGGAAGCTTTAACTGGTCTTAGAAAAGTAGAAAAAGGAAAAATTATTTTAGATAAGAAGGATATAACTAATAAAAAGCCAAGAGAAATTCAAGAACATGGTTTAAATAATATTCCTGAAGATAGGCATAGAAGGGGGCTTGTCCTTGATTTTTCTGTAGCAGAAAATTATGTTTTGGAAAATTATTACAAGGATGAATTTTCAAATAAAGGTATTTTGAATTTTAAAAAAATCAAAGAATATGCAAATAATTTGTCGGAAAAGTTTGATGTAAGACCTAGAGATATTAATTATGCAGTTGGAGATCTATCAGGGGGTAATCAACAAAAAGTTATTCTTGCTCGTGAAATATCAAATGATCCGAGTGTACTTATCGCTGCACAACCAACCAGAGGTCTTGATGTTGGGGCTATAGAGTTTATTAGAAAGTTTTTGGTGGAACAAAGAGATAAGGGTAAGGCTGTTTTACTTGTTTCTTTTGAACTTGATGAAATTTTGGCATTATCTGATAAGATTTCTGTTATTTATGGTGGAAAAATTGTTGGAACTTTCAATAGAGAAGATACTGATGAGAAAGAATTAGGACTTTATATGGCTGGGGGTAAAAATGAAAATCAATAAAAGATTTACTTATACTATTATTGCAATAATTTTTGGCGTTCTTATAGGTTCTTTAATTCTTCTTATCAATAATATTAATCCTATAAAAGCTTATAAGGTAATTTTTTTGGGAGCTTTTGGCAAACCTAAATATGTTTCTTGGGTTATTGTAAGGTCTGTACCTTATATTTTAACAGGTCTTTCAGTTGCCTTTGCTTTTCAAACTGGTCTGTTTAATATTGGGGCTGAAGGTCAATTTATTGTTGGTTCGATAGGTGCCTTAGTTAGCGGACTTTTGTTAAATCTTCCACCTGTTCTTCATGCAATAGTTGCCCTTATTGTGGGAACACTTTGCGGAAGCTTGTGGGGAGCAATTGTTGGATATTTAAAATCTAACCACAACGTAAATGAAGTTATTTCATCTATCATGCTTAACTGGATTGGATTTTATCTTTTGAATTATTCTTTAACTTTTCCGTCTTTAAGAAGTATAGAATCTGATAATTCATATACTATTAAAGCTAGTGCTAGTATTAGGTTTTTGGGTGAATGGAAAAAATCTCAAGCTGGACGTGCATTTTTATCACATAATAAAATTTTAAGGGATGTATTAAATCCTCCTGTTAACTGGGGAATCATTATAGCTATAGTTTGTGCCATTGTTATTTGGTATATTTTAAAGAAAACTACTCTAGGCTATGAGCTTAAAAGTGTTGGTTTCAATGCTGATGCTGCTGAGTATGCAGGTATAAATATTAAATCATCTATTATAAAATCAATGGCAATTTCAGGAGCTTTAGCTGGTCTTGCAGGTGCTATTATGGTATTAGGTGTTAATCATCACATTGGAAAGCTTGCTTCTATGGAAAATTATGGTTTTGACGGAATGGCTGTTGCACTTATTGCCGGTAATGCTCCCTTGGGGGTAATTCCAGCAGCCCTACTTTTTTCAGGACTCAATTATGGTGGAGCAAAGCTTACAACTATTGGAACTTATTCAGAAGTAGTAAAGATTGTCATAGGAATTATTATTATATTTATTTCAATGCCTAAACTTTTTGATATTTTAAAACAAAAATTTAAAAATAATTCCAAAGTTATGAATAAACCTCAAAAGGAGGTAGAAAAAAATGAATGATTTTTTACTTAATTTAGCAAATATTTTATCTATTACACTTTTATATTCTGCACCTTTAATCTATACAGCCTTAGGTGGAGTTATCAGTGAAAATGGAGGGGTAGTAAACATTGGCCTTGAAGGTATGATGTCTATTGGGGCTATTGTTGGGGCTACAGTTGGTTTTTATAGTGGAAATCCCTGGCTTGCATTTTTGTGTGCAGGACTTGGAGGCATGGCACTAAGTTTAATTCATGCAGTTGCTACTGTAAATTTAGCAGCCGACCATGTGGTTTCAGGTATAGCTATAAATCTTTTGGGACCAGGACTTGCTTTATATCTATGCAGATTATTTTTTGATGGAGCTGCCATGAGTAAGGCTATACCCTATCAAAATAAATTACCTATGGTTTTTAAAGGCATTTTTACTTCAGAAAGAATAGGGCGCTATCCAATATTAAAATATTTAGATATTATTTTTTCTCAATACGTTATAGTTTATATTGCCTTTGCCTTAGTTTTTATAAGTTGGTTCGTTTTATATAAAACAAAACTAGGGCTTAGGATAAGAGCTGTTGGAGAACATCCAAGAGCAGCAGAAACTTTGGGTGTTAATGCTTATGCTATTAAATATATAGCTGTTTTAACTTCAGGATTTTTGGCTGGACTTGGAGGTGGAGCAATGTCTTTGGCTGTTGTATCAAACTTCAGAGAAACCTTAATTTCAGGTCAAGGTTTTATTGCTCTTGCAGCCGTAATTTTTGGAGGTTGGAGACCACAAGGGGCTCTACTTGCTTGTCTATTATTTGGAGCTGCACAAGGACTTTCAATTTTCTTAGGATCTATAGGAATTCAGATAGATACTAATTTACTTTCAATGATTCCATACATCTTAACTCTTGTGGTTCTTGTGTTATTTGTTAAAGGTTCAAAAGCACCATCTGCTGATGGCAAGCCCTATGAAAGAAATTAAAAGGAGGTTATTATGAATAATAGAATTGAAAGATTAATTAATAAGCTTAAAGAAAATAATATCAATAATATCCTTATAACGGATACTTATGCAATTTATTATTTTTGTAAAAAATGGTACCATCCAGAAGAAAGACTTGTTATGCTTAACGTATCTTCTGATGGTAGGGTGATTTTATATGTAAATAAATTATTCCCAACTGAAGAATTTGGACCAATATTGAAATGGTATCAAGATACAGATGATCCACTTTCTCTTGTTTTAGAAGATATAAAGGGAAATGTTGGAGTGGATAAAAATTTATGTGCTAAATTCTTGTTACCTCTAATGGAAAGAAGTGATTGCAAATTTATTCTTGCATCTGATCTTATAGATGATTTAAGGGCAATTAAAGATGAAGAAGAAATCAACAAGATGATTAAGTCATCTCAAGTAAATGATATGGCAATGAAAATGATGAAGGATAAGCTAAAAGAAGGAATAAGCGAAAAAGATATGGCTTTATTTTTAAAGGAATCTTATAAAGCTTTAGGTTCATCTGAATTTTCTTTTGACCCAATAGTTGCTTACGGAGCGAATGGAGCTGATCCTCACCACACTACTGATGAATCTTTACCTAAAGATGGTGATTCTATAGTTGTTGATATGGGATGTATTTTAGATGATTATTGCTCAGATATGACAAGAACATTTTTTTATAAGTCAGTAAGCCCTAAGGCAAAAGAAGTATATGATACAGTCTTAGCTGCAAATTTAGCAGGAATTGCTGCAGTTAAACCTGGAAGACCCGTTTCTGATGTAGACAAGGCTGCAAGAGATGTAATAGAAAAAGCTGGATATGGAAAATATTTTACTCATAGAACAGGACACTTTATAGGACTTGAAACTCATGAAAAAGGTGATGTTTCTTTTACTAATGATAGGCTAATGGAAGTGGGAAATATTTTTTCTGTAGAACCTGGCATATATCTTCCTGGAGAAATTGGAGTTAGAATTGAAGATCTAGTTCTTGTAACTGAAGATGGTTGTAAGGTTTTAAATTCTTATGACAAGGAACTTACTATAATTAAGTAAGATTAAAATACTTTTTATAATTAAGACAATAAAAGTGGGAGCTATATTATATAGCTCCCTAATTATTATATAGGAGTGCTGGAATCAGCATCTAATACTTTATTTATTTGTTCCATCAATAGTTTTTCATTATCATTAGCAGTTATTGGTCCTAATATTGGATTTCCCATTATTTTTCCATAAGGGTCAAGAACAATTGTTGTAGGAAAGCCTGTAACTGTAAGTGCATATTTACCAGCTTCTGATGAGGAGTCAAAGTAAATATTTTTATATTTTCCACCTTTAGTTTCTAATATTTTTTTTGCTTCCTCAATAGCAGTTTTATTGCCATCAAGGGCTTCAGTGTTTACACCTATAACTTGACCGCCTTTTTCTTTTAGCTTTTCATTTAATTTGTTTAAATCGCCGATTTCTCCAACGCATGGAGCACATCCATTGAACCAGAAGTTCATTACTGTAAATTTAGAATTTTCTATAAGTGTAGAATCTACATCATTTCCGTCAAAATCTTTTCCAGTAAAGCTTGGGAAAGTTTCAGCATTTCTATCAGGCATTTTCTTTGATTGAAGGCTTTGATATTCATTATTTAATCTTTGAATATCTTTTGCTAATACTTTGATTTTACTTATTCCTTCTTCTAATGTTTTTACTTCTTCATCTGTAAAATCACTCTTGTTTTCTTCTAACAATTGAGTTAAAAAGTCCTCATAAGGCATATCTTTATTTTCGCCAACTTTAGACTTATCAGCTTTGAGGAATAACTTGTCCCAAAGTTCTTTATCTTTTTCAAAAATTTTATTTTGTTCTTCCATTTTAGCGTCAAGCTCTTTTTTCTTTTCTTGCATATTTTTTTCTTGATCTTTATCAAGTCTTGTTTCTTCTTTAGTTTGCACATTTGCTTCATTATTATTTGAATTATCTTTGTTACAAGCTACCATGAAAAAAACCATCATGGATAAAAGTGCAAGACTAACTATTTTTTTAATTTTCATAATTTACTCCTTTGTTATTATTTTTGTCTTTTAAATATTCTTTTCCATTGCCAAAACCATATCTAAATTCAATAGCTTCTACGGGACAGACATTTATACATAGACCACATCTGATACATTCGTTATGGTTTGGATCTTTACATACATCTACATCCATTTTACATGCTTTGTAGCATTTTTTACATCCTATACATTTATCAAAGTTTACTTTCATTTGCAAGAAAGAAAGCTTATTAAATAGACCATAAAAAGCACCAAGTGGGCATATAAATTTACAAAAAGGTCTATAAACAAATATACTTGAAAGTGTAAAGGTTATTAGTAAAAATAATTTCCATGTAAATAATTTACCAAGAGCTGCTCTTATACTTGGATTTACAATAGAAAGTGGAATCGCACCTTCTAAAACTCCTTGAGGGCAGAGATATTTGCAAAAAAATGGATTACCCATACCTATCTCATTTGTTATTAAAAGAGGTAGGAGAAATACCATAAATAAAAAGATAAGATATTTTAAGTATTTTAGGGGCTTTAATTTTTTAGTGGAAAATTTTTTGCTTGGAATTTTATATAGCAGGTCTTGAAAAAGACCAAAAGGACACATAAAACCACAAATAAATCTACCAAACAAAACTCCCATTAAAATTAAAAATCCACTTATATAATAGGTAAATTTAAATTTTGAAGAGCCTATGACAGCTTGAAAAGAACCAATTGGACATGATCCACTAGCTCCTGGGCATGAATAGCAGTTAAGTCCTGGAACACATGCCATTTTTCCCTTACCTTTATAAATATCTCCCTTAATAAAATTAGGTAAATGTATATTTGTTAGGATGCTGGCAAGAAATTGCCAATATGTTCTAAATTTTGAGAAAATTTTTGAAACTTTCATTAACCTATACCCACACATTCCAAACATATTCTTATTGCTTTTGAAAGAACAGTTTGTACTTCATTTCTATATACACCAGTCGTAATCATAAGTACAGAAATTATTAGAAATATAAACTGTAGCTTACTTTTTAATTTGTTCTTTATTTTTATCACCCTTTCTGTAAATCATATGTATATGTTACAATATCCTATATAAAATTTGTGTTAAGAAATTAATTTTTTTTAATTATTTATATATTGGAGGCGAATATGCGCATATTAATAGTTGAAGATGAAAAAGATTTATGTCAAATGATAGCAAAGAGCTTGAAAGAATCTGGATATGAAGTGGATATTGCTAACAATGGAAATGAAGCCATGGAGCTTTTAGATGTAGAAAATTATGATTTAATTGTGCTTGATCTTAATTTGCCGGAAATTGATGGAATGGAAATTCTTGAGGAATTTAGAACTTTTAACCAAGATACAAAAATTATTATTTTATCGGCAAGAAGTCAGATTAAAGATAAGGTTGAAGGGCTTGACAAGGGAGCTAACGATTATCTTTCTAAACCTTTTCATTTAGATGAGCTAGAGGCAAGAATTAGGAGTCTTACAAGAAGAAATTTTATCACCAATAATCAGATGCTAAGCTATAAAAATCTAAGTTTTGATAGCAAAAAAAGGATTGTTAAAATTGATGATAAGGAAATTTCATTAACAAGAAAAGAGTTAGGAATTTTGGAATATCTTTTATTAAACAGGGGACGCCCTATCAGTCAAGAGGAATTAATAGATCATGTTTGGGATTCTAGCGTTGATCTATTTTCTAATTCCATAAGGGTTCATATTTCAGCGCTTAGAAAAAAATTAAAAAAAGCACTTAAATATGACCCCATAATAAATAGAGTTGGTTTGGGTTATCAGTTGGAGGAAGAATAATAATAAATGAAAAAATTATCTTTACAATGGAGAATTACCATTATGACTTCTATATTAATAGCATTTTCATGTATATGTATAAATTTAATGTCTTATTTTCAAGGTATTTTATATATGGATTCTATAGGAGGTTTTGTGAGTGATTTTTCTAAATATAATGAAGAAAAATTATATATTTCGATTCCATCTGATAAGCTTGATGATTTTTCCGATGAAATTAATCATGAAATAGACAAAAGAAAAGTATCTTTTTCTTATAGGGGATGGATTGCAACCTTTATTGTGACCTGTATATCAGGGTTTGTTGCCTACTATGTTTCAGGAAAATCCCTAAAGCCTTTGAAGGAATTTTCTAAAAAAATTGAGGAAATAGAAATGTCAAATATAACAGATTCCTTAGTTAGCGAGGATGAGGTTTTAGAGTTTAGAAATCTAAGCCATTCTTTTAATAATATGTTAAAAAGGTTAGAAGATTCTTTTGAAGAGCAAGGGCAGTTTACAGCTAATGCGGCTCATGAACTAAGGACCCCTTTGGCATTAATGCAAACACAACTAGACCTAATTAAAAAAAATAAAGATATGACTTTTATGGAATTTGAAAAAAATTCCAAAACTTTTGAAAATCAGTTAGATAGACTTAGCAAGCTGACTAAAATTTTATTACAAATGAGTGAAATTTCTACAATAAAAAGAAATGAAAAAATTGATTTATATCCTTTAATTGAAGAAGTAATGGAAGATTTATCTTATCTAGCAGATGAAAAAAATATTTCAATGGAAATTGAAGGTGATGGGGGAATAATTTTAGGAAGCGATATATTAATTTATAGGGTATTTTTTAATCTTATAGAAAATGCAATAAAATATAATAGGGAAAATGGTTATATAAAAATCAAACTTAAGAGGGATAAAGATAAAATTAATATTGAAATAAGTGATAACGGCATAGAAATTCCTAAAGAATTTAGAGATAAAATTTTCAAAGCATTTTTTAGAGTCAATAAATCTTCATCTGTGTCAGGTTCAGGGCTGGGCTTATGTTTAGTTGATAAAGTTATTAACCTTCACAATGGTAAAGTTTTTGTAAAAGATTCTAACAAAGATAAAACTACCATAGGTCTTGAACTTAAGTTAATAAAATAAAGATTGACATTTTAAAAACACAAGAGTAAAATTAATAAAAATGTCTTGATGTATTTTATTAATTTTAAGGAGGAATTATGGATAAAGTGATTGTTAAAGACGATAGAAAAGTTTTACAAGCAATGAAAAAAATTGTTTTAGGTCTTCAACATTTAATAGCCATGTTTGGGGCAACAGTTTTAGTTCCTATTCTTACCGGTTTTGATGTTTCAACTGCAATATTTGCTGCAGGAGCAGGTACTCTTATTTTTCACTTTTGTACAAAAAATAAGGTACCTGTTTTTTTAGGCTCATCTTTTGCTTTCATACCGGTAATTCAGTTGATAGGAAAAACAGAGGGTTTAGAGTATGCTCAAGGTGGTATAATTTGTGCAGGTCTTATATATGTTTTTATTTCATTTATAATTAATAGAATTGGCGTAGGAAAGATTTTAAAATTTTTCCCTCCACAAATTGTTGGTCCAATGGTTATAGTTATAGGATTAAATCTCTTGCCGACAGCCTTAAATATGGCAAAAACAAACATTATTTTATCAGCAGTAACTTTTTCAACCTGCTTGATTCTTTCAAACTTTGCCAAAGGATTTATTAAACAACTTTCCATTATAATTTCAGTAATAATTGGTTATATATTATCCTTATATTTAAATGTTGTTGATACTAGCCTTATAAGTCAAGCTTCAATAGTAGCAGTTCCTAAATTTCAACTACCAGCATTTTCTATTTCTGCTATAATAACAATTTGTCCTGTTGTCATGGCAGTATTTATGGAACACTTAGGAGATATAACAACAAATTCTCAAGTTGTAGGAAAGAATTTTATTAAAGACCCTGGTCTTAACAGAACACTTTTAGGAGATGGACTTGCAACAATGTTTGCAGGATTTATCGGAGGACCAGCTAACACCACTTATGGAGAAAATACAGGAGTTTTAGCAATTACAAAAAATTATGATCCATCAATTTTGAGGCTTGCAGCTATATTTGCCATAATACTTTCCTTTGTAGGGAAAATTGGAGGATTTTTATCTTCTATTCCTCAAGCGGTTATGGGCGGAATTTCTGTTGTGTTATTTTCAATGATATCCCTTGTTGGATTTAAGACATTAAAAAATTCTCACACACAAATGAATTTAAAAAATATTATAATTATTGCAAGTATCTTGATTATAGGTTTAGGCTCTCATCTTGGCTTAAATTTACAGATAAAAATAACAAACCAAGTTTCTTTAAGTGGATTATCCCTTGCTGCCTTAGTTGGTATTTTATTAAATATTATACTTGTAAAATATGAAGAACATGTAAGTAAATAACTTGACAGATTAAAAAGTATATATTATAATAGAAAAGAATTTAAGAAGAAGTCCGCTTCTCACCTTACGCCAAAGGTTTAAGGTTATTTGTAAATTAGTAATTTATTTGCGGACCTTTTGCGTGTCCGCATTTTTTTATGGAGGTGCTTAGAAATTAAAGAACTTCAAATTAATGAAGAAATCAGAGATAAAGAAGTGCGATTAGTTGATGAAAAAGGAAATCAAGTTGGAGTGGTTAATGTTGATCGTGCTTTAGACATGGCAGAGGCAAGTAAACTTGACCTTGTAAATGTTGCTCCTAATGCCAAGCCACCAGTTTGTAAAATTATGGACTATGGCAAATATAGGTATGAGCTAATTAAAAAAGAAAAAGAGGCAAAGAAGAAACAAAAAGTCATAAATATTAAGGAGTTAAGACTTACTCCAAATATTGAAACTCATGATTTAAACACAAAAGCCAACAGAGCTATTGACTTCTTGAAATCTGGCGACAGAGTTAAGGTTGCCGTAAGGTTTAGAGGTAGAGAAATGGGTCATACTGATATCGGTAGAGAAGTTCTTGATAAATTCGTGGAATTGGTTTCTGAGTATGGAGTTGTGGACAAAAAACCTAAAATGGAAGGCAAAAATATGATTATGTTTTTGTCTGCCAAGGATGAATAAAAGGAGGATTTTATGGGAAAGATGAAGACTCACAGAGCTTCTGCTAAAAGGTTTAAAAGAACTGGCAGTGGCAAAATTAAGAGATTTTTTGCTTATAAAGGACATTTAACTGGAAAGAAAACTGCAAAGAGATTAAGAAAACTTAGAAAATCTTCTCTTGTTAGCAAGGGTGATCAAAAGAGAATTGATCACATGATTCCATAAGGGGGTTAAAAGATGGCTAGAGTAAAAAGAGCAGTAAATGCTAAAAAAAGACATAAAAATATATTAAAACAAGCTAAGGGTTATTTCGGAGCTAAATCTAAATTATTTAGACCAGCTAACCAAGCTGTAATGAAATCTTTAAGCTATGCTTATATTGGTAGAAAACAAAGAAAAAGAGATTTCAGAAAACTATGGATTACAAGAATCAATGCAGCTACAAGACTTCATGGAATGAGCTATTCTAAATTTATTTCAGGTCTTAAGAAAGCTGGAGTAAATATCAATAGAAAAATGCTTTCTGAAATGGCAATAAACGATCCACAAGGTTTTAAAGAACTTGTAGATATAGCTAAGGCTGAATAATGAGCGGATTTTTCCGCTTATTTTTTTTAATTAAACTTTAACAATTCCTTTAGATTTTAATAATATTTATTGGGTAAAATAATAACAGAGGTGATAAGATGATTAATCTTGAAAAAATTGACTATGTCATTAATACTACTGGAGCAGGTTATGAGTTAGTTAGAGAGGCTCTTTTAAATTCTGATGGAGATGTTGATAGGGCAATTGGATATATTGAAGCAAAAAAATTTAAGGTAAGTCAAAATAAAAAAGACGAAAGAATTGAAGCTGAAGCTGAAGTTATTGAAGAAAATGAATCTAAAAAAGATATTTTTGGAGGAGTAACAGACACCCTTGATGAAATTATCCAAGGAATTAAGGAAATTTGGAGAAAGGGTAACGCTTCAAGACTTATTGTAGAAAAGGATAATGAAACAGTATTATCTTTGTCATTAACAGTTTCTACTTTTGGAGCTATTATTGCACCTATCGCTTCAATTTTAGGTCTAACAGTTGCTTACATTACTGACTATGATTTTAAAATTATCATGGCAGATGGCAAAATAATTGATGTTCGTGAATATATCAAAAATAAGAATAAATAATTTATAAGGGTGGATTTTCCTCCCTTATTACATATGGAAAGAATGTTTATACAATCAAAAGATAACAAATATTATAAATACTTAAAAAAATTTTTACAAAAAAAATATCGCTATGAGGAAAATTTATTTTTAGTGGAAGGTCCTATAGTATTTAAAGAAGCCATAAAATATATGGCTCCTTCTTATATTGCTATAAGAGATGATAAAGAAGAGCAATATAAAGACCTTTTAGGAGATAGGGATTATTTTATTTTTCCAAGTCATCTATTTAATAAAATTTCCGACTCACAAAGTCCACAGGGTATAATTTCTTATTTTCCCATGGTTCATAAAAAATTCCAAGAAAAAAGTGGTAAATTCTTATATTTAGATAAAATATCTGATGCTGGGAATATGGGTACTATAATAAGAACAGCAGACGCCTTTAATCTTTCGGGGGTTATTATTTCTGAAGATTCTTGTGATATATATAATCCCAAAACAATAAGAGCTACAATGGCATCTATTTTTAGAGTTCCTATATATTTTTTAAAGGAAGATGAACTGATTAAAAATAATTTTAAAATAATAGTATCAGCCTTAGAGGATTCAAAGCCTATCAAAGAGTGCGATTTAAGTGGAGATTTGATTTTAGTAATTGGAAACGAGGCCCATGGAGTTAGTCAAAAAATTCTAGAAAGGGCAAATTTAAAAGTTAAAATTCCCATTAGAGATAGTGTAGATTCTTTAAATGCTGGTGTAGCAGCAGGGATTTTTGCCTACGAGATGAGCAAATGAAATATATAATTGTAGATAAAAATATGCCTGATTATATGGTAGATAAACTTAAAGTTTTCCCCTATGAGATTGTAAAAACAATTGAAAATAAAAATATGCCCCAGGGAATTAATACTCATCCAGATATGCTTATTTATGGTCTTGAAAATGGGGATATTATTGTAGATAGGGATAATTATAAGTATTATAAGGATATATTTACCGATAGAAAAGTTATAAAAACTGATAAAAGTTTAGGATATTTATATAAAGACCATGTTGGCTTAAACGGTTTTTATTACAAGGGTTACTTTATTGGGAATTTGAAATTTATAGATAAAAATATTTTAAATTTTTATCAAGAAAATAAAGTAAGCCTTATTGATGTTAGACAAGCTTACACCAAGTGCAATACCCTAGTAACTGATAATTTTCTTGTAAGTTCTGATATGTCTATTTATAAGGCTTGCAAGGATATTTTTGAGCTTATAAAAATTAATCACAAAGAGATAAAACTTAGTGGTTTTAACTATGGATTTATTGGAGGTTGCAGTGGTTATATTGATAATAAATTAATATTAACAGGTGATATTAGCCTTCATTCAAGTGGGCAAGAAATAATTGATGCTTGCAGGAGATATAATATTGAAATTATAAACTTATCCGAAAATATGCTTGAAGATTTTGGCTCCATATTATTTGTTTAGAAATAGACTTTTTATGTTACTTGTCTTTTTTTATTATTTGTGATAGAATTTTTTTAACGATGAAGAGAAAATTAGAATAAATAAGGTCTTTAGAGAGAGCTTGATGGTGGGAAGGCTTGATTTTTATTTATTTGAAAACTAACTTGGAGTTCTGTAGCAAACTACAGCGTAAGATGCGTTAAATCTTTTGAGTTTAATTAAGGTGGAACCACGGTCTATCGTCCTTTGGATGATAGGCTTTTTTTATATTAAAAGGAGGAAGTATGTTTATAACATTACCCGATGGGGAAAAGAAAGAATTTGAAAAAGGTATAAGTGTAGGAGAAGTTACAAAATCTATTTCTGAAGGTCTTTACAGGGATAGCGTTGGTGCAAAAGTTAATGATAAAGTTTTGGGAAATGCTGATAAGATTAATGAAGATTCAACATTTAAAGTTTTGAAACTTGATGATTTGGAAGGTCAAAAAATTCTTTGGCATTCAGCTAGTCATTTAATGGCATATGCTATTGAAACTTTATATCCCAATACAAAATTTGCAATTGGACCAGCCATTGACAGTGGTTTTTATTATGATATGGACTTAGACCACAGATTTGTTGAAGAAGATTTTCAAGCAATTGAAAAGAAAATGATTGAACTTGCAAGAGAAGATTTGAAAATTGTAAGAGTTGACATTACAAGAGATGCCGCCATAAAATATTTCAAAGAAAAAGGTCAAGACTATAAGGTAGAACTCATAGAAGATTTAGCTGAAGATGAACCTATTACCCTATATCAAATGGGAGAATTTACTGATCTTTGCAGGGGACCTCATCTTGAATCCACTAAAAAGATAAAAGCAGTAAAACTTTTATCTATAGCCGGTGCATATTGGAGAGGAGATTCCAATAACAAGATGCTTCAAAGAATTTATGGAATTGCTTTTGATAAAAAGAAAAAATTAGACGAATATATAGAAAAACGTGAAGAAGCGGAAAAAAGAGATCACAGAAAGCTTGGACGTGAACTTGATTTATTCTCTATGCACGAAGAAGGACCAGGATTTCCTTTCTTCCATCCAAATGGCATGATTATAAGAAATAATTTATTGAGCTGGTGGAAGAATGTTTTACAAGAAAGAGGATACGGAGAAATTTTAACTCCGGTAATCTTGAATGAAGATTTGTGGCACAGATCTGGACACTGGGATCACTATAAAGAAAATATGTATTTTACAGAAATTGATGAAGAAGGTTACGCAGTTAAACCGATGAACTGCCCAGGCTCAACATTAATTTATTCAACAACTCCACATTCCTATAGGGATTTACCTTTAAGATATGCAGAATTTGGTCTAGTTCACAGACACGAATTATCAGGAGCTTTGCATGGTCTATTTAGAGTAAGATCCTTCACACAAGATGATGCTCACATATATTGCTTGCCAAATCAAATAAAATCAGAAGTATTTGAAATAATTGATTTAGCTAATCTTTTATATGATACTTTCGGTTTTAAATACTCTGTAGAACTTTCTACAAGACCTGATGATTATATGGGAGATTTAGAATCTTGGAATGAAGCAGAAAAAGCTTTAAAAGAAGCTCTTGAAGAAAAAGGGATGCCCTATACAATAAATGAAGGCGATGGAGCATTTTATGGTCCAAAGATTGACTACCATCTAGAAGATGCAATAGGAAGAACATGGCAATGCGGAACAATTCAACTTGACTTCCAATTACCACAAAATTTCGAATTAACATATGTAGCTGAAGACGGTTCAAAGAAAAGACCTGTAATGCTTCACAGAGCTTTATTTGGCTCCGTTGAAAGATTTATGGGAATTTTAATCGAACACTTTGCAGGTAAATTCCCACTATGGTTAAGCCCTGTTCAAGTAGAAATTATTCCTGTATCTGAAAAATTTAAGCCTTATGCTGGAGAGGTTTTTGATCAACTTAAAAAAGCCGGCATAAGAGTTAAGATTGATGAAAGAGCTGAAAAAGTCGGTTACAAGATAAGAGAAGCTCAACTTAAAAAAGTAAATTATATGCTTGTAATTGGAGAAAAGGAAACAGCAAGCCACAAACTTTCAGTAAGAAAGAGAAGTGGAGAAGAAGTTAAAGATGTTGAAGTTTCTAAATTTATAGAAGATCTTAAAGAAGAAATTAAAACAAAAGCTATTGTGCTTTAATATGAATTTTAAGCTGGACTTTTGTAAAAGTTCAGCTTTTTTTTTAAAAGAGGTCAAGCATGAAAAATAAAATATTTATATTTATAGGAATTCTAATTATAATCTTCTCCATATTATTTATTAAGACAGATTTTTTTAAGAACAAATCTATTCCTGAAGCTTATAATATAGATAAAAAAGTCTATTTGGAAAAGAAGGATAGTAAATATTTTTACAAGGACCTTGTCTTAAATAAAGATCAGTCAATTCTTTTGACAGCAGAGGGAGAAAAATTTTCCTTTGGCAAGGACAAAGAAATAATTTTAAAAATTTATGGTTATCCTTTAATAAAAAGAGAATCTTATGAAAATAAAAGAGAAAAAGATTTATTAATAAACTTTTCAAAAAAAGAAAATTTTTACGAGGAGAAAAAACCGGAGGGAGAATTTTATATTGATTCACAAACAATAAAGTCTGCCCCGCAAGGAGAATTCTTTATAGTCCTAACAAATCTTCATGAAAATTATTATTTAGAAAATCTTTGCCTTGAAATTGTAAATAAGGGAGAATATCCGAATGCATCCAAAATTTCATTTAAAGATGGAAAAACTTTTGAATTTATAGACCTTGATGTTTTTAAATATGATGGTAATTTAAAGTCTTATCCTATAGAAATGGAAAGTAAAGATTTACAAAAAATCTCAGAAGCTTTAGAAGGTGGAGAGCTTTTGGGAGAAGATCAAATATACGCCCTAGCTCCTGAAGATGGATCTTATGATTTAATTTTTTATGGGAAAAAAGGCAATTCATATCTTCATGTTTTTGACCCAAAACCTAATTCGGACGGTTTTTACTATTATGAATTTATAAACAAGGAAGACGGAAGGGCTTATTCTTTAAAACTCAAAAAAAATTTATTTAATATAATTAAAGATTTGGTTTTTGAAAAATATAAAATTATTAATAATTTAGACTTGCAAAAATAAAAATGATACTGTATAATAACAAAATGTTAAAGGAAGTTTTACATTTGATGAAAAATATTTAAAAAAGTTGTTGACAAATTATTTTTTGTAGTGTAGAATACATTTATATTGATAAACTTGATAAAGAGAAGAGTAGTTAAGTCTTTGGGATTAAAGAGAGCTTCGTTTTGGTGAAAGAAGATAAACAAAACTTAATGAACATGGCCTCTTTGAAGGAAGGTTCGATAATTAGAGCCTGACGGGAACTCCCGTTATAGAGTCAGGGTATGATTGTACCTAGTGAGTTTATATGCGTGAGCATATATTAAATAAAGGTGGTAACACGAGCTTTCGTCCTTTTAGGATGGAAGCTCTTTTTTTATTCATGGAGGAAAAAATGATAGAGGTAAAAAATTTAGTAAAAGCCTTCCAGGTAGATGGAAAAGAATTTAAAGCTCTTGATGATGTTTCTTTCAAAGTGAATGATGGGGAGATTTTTGGAGTGATTGGACTTTCTGGTGCTGGAAAGTCAACTCTTGTAAGATGTATCAATAGACTTGAAGAACCAGACTCAGGACAAATTATTATTGATGGTATAAAAATCTTATCACTTTCACCTGAAGAGCTTCGTAAAGAAAGAAAAGATATAGGAATGATTTTTCAATCTTTTAATCTTTTTATGCAAAAGACTGTTTATGATAATATTGCTTATCCTTTGGAGATATCTGATGTTAATAAAGATGAAATTGAAAAAAGAGTTAATGAATTGCTAAAGTTTATTGATTTGGAGGCTAAGAAAAATGCTTATCCCTCTGAACTTTCAGGAGGGCAAAAGCAAAGAGTTGCAATAGCAAGAGCCATAGCAACAAATCCAAGGATATTATTATCTGATGAAGGGACTTCTGCTCTTGATCCGGCAAATACTCAAGCTATTTTAAATCTTTTGAAAAAAATTGTTAAAGAATATAAGACAACAATTATTATGATTACTCATCAAATGGAAGTTGCAAAAGATATTTGCGATAGAATCGCTGTTATGGAAAGTGGAAAGATAATTGAAGAAAATGCTACTAAGGAACTTTTCAGAAATCCAAAAACTAAGATAACAAAATCTTTCATCAAAAACTTAAAAGATGAGGTGGAAGAAGAAGTTATTAATGCTGAAGATTTCAAGGGTGATGTTTATAGAATAACTTATGCAAACAATAATTATGACAAACCCATACTTTCAATTTGTATGAAGAAGTTTGATGTTTTTATAAATATTCTTTCAGGAAATATTAACAAATTGAATGTAGATAGCGTAGGATATTTGACAGTTGAGATTCAAGGCTCAAAAGAAGAAAGAAAAAAAGCTCTTGATTTTCTCGTTGAAAACCAAGTCAATGTGGAGGTGCTATAGATGGATAGATTAATTTCAATAATTGGCCCAGCAATTCCTCAAACTTTGATAATGGTTTTTGCTTCAACTTTTATAGCTATAGTTTTGGGTTTACCTCTTGGAGTTATATTAACAATTACGAGAAAAGATGGGCTTTGCCAAAATTTAAAGATTTATTCTGTACTAGATAAAATAATAAATATATTGAGGTCATTCCCTTTTATTATCCTTGTTATTGTGGTATTTCCACTATCTAGGATTTTAGTTGGAAAGGCTTATGGTACAGCAGCAATGATTATACCACTTTCAATCTCAGCAGCACCTTTTGTTGCAAGACTTATGGAAGGATATTTCAATCAAATTGATAAAGGGATAATTGAAGCGGCAAAATCTGTTGGCTCAACAAATATGCAAATAATAACAAGGGTTTTAATTCCCGAAGCAATGCCAATGATTGTAAATGGAATAACAATGACATTAATTAATGTTGTTGGTTATTCTGCAATGGCTGGAGCAATTGGAGGCGGAGGCCTTGGAGATATAGCTATTAGATATGGCTATCAAATGAGGGATGAAGTAATTTTATGGTCAACAGTAGTTTTAATAATTTTAATTGTACAAATTGTGCAAGTAATAGGTAATAGAATAGAAAAGAAAATTGATAGAAGATTTTAATTTAAAATTAAAATAAATAAAAAATTTTAGGAGGAAAGAAAATGAAGAATTTAAAAATTTTAGGAGTAGCAGCATTGTCACTAACACTTTTATTATCAGCTTGTGGCAAAAATGATGCAAAAACAGAAGAAAAAGCAAATGGGGCAAATGCAACAAACCAAGCTGAACAAACAGCTGATGGTCAAAAGAAAGATTTAGTGCCAATTTCTGAAGACAACAAGATTGTTATTGGAGTTTCAGCAACACCACATGGAGAAATAGTTGATGCTTTACAAGATAAGTTCAAAGAAGCTGGACTAGATGTAAAAACTGTAGTATTTGATGATTATATTCAACCAAACTTACAATTATCATCAGGTGATATTAACGCAAATTATTTCCAACACGAACCTTATTTAGATGAATTTGTAAAGGATAGAAAAATTGATAATATAACAACATTAGGATTTGTTCACTTAGAACCAATGGGTTTATATTCAGCAAAATATAAGTCAATCAGTGAAATACCAGATGGTTCTGATATAATACTTCCTAACGACCCAACAAATGGAGCAAGAGCATTAATATTACTTGAAGATGCAGGACTAATTAAAATTAAAGACAGGACAAATTTAAACACAACTGAAAAAGATATTACAGAAAATCCACATAATTTTAAGTTTACAGCCGTTGAAGCTCCAAGTGTTGCTCAAGTTTATAAGGATGCAGGAGCAGGGGTTATTAATTCTAATTTTGCCCTAACAGCAGGATTAAAACCAACAAGTGATTCACTTTTCCTTGAATCAAAAGATTCACCTTATGCTAACTTAGTAGCTATCAGAAAAGAAGATACAAATAAAGAAAAATTCCAAAAATTTATAGAAATCTTACAATCAGAAGATGCTAAGAAATTTATTGATGAAAAGTATCAAGGTGCTATCATCCAAGTTAAAAACAAGTAAAATAATTTTTGATAATCAGAAAATACTAAAATATTATGGGACAGTCCTTAAGGACTGTCCCAATTTTTTTTATAAAAAATTTTAAAAAATTATTGACAAAGTTAATTTATTTTAGTACTATCTAATAAATCAAATTTAACTTTTATGATAAAAATTAAGAAAAAAAGAGTAGTTTTATGAAAGATTTTAGAGAGTAGGCGTTTGGTGAAAGCCTATATCGGAAGTAAGATGAAAATCATTTTTCTATATTGCAAGTCTGAAATTATAGTAAGATTTGTCGCTTTGGTAGGCGTTACAAAAACCCGGCATTGATAGATGCTTGAGAGCTTATTTTTATATAAGAATAAAAGGTGGTAACGCGGAATTTTCGTCCTTTGTCTAATTAAAGACAAAGGACTTTTTTTATTTTGGAAAAGTAGTTTCCTAAAATCCACTTGAATCAAGCTAAGTGATAGGGTGGGTTCATATTTATCAAAATTAAATTTGAAAAATAAAAAAAGAGGAGATAATTTCATTATGAAAAAATTAACAAGAAGTCAATTTGTACAAGTAAGTATAATGTTATTTGGACTATTTTTTGGGGCTGGAAACTTAATATTTCCGCCACTTTTGGGAAATCAGGCAGGTAGTGCCACTTTTCTTGCACTTTTATCTTTTTCAATAACAGCAGTAGTATTTCCTGTTATAGGAGCAATAGTTGTTGGTAAGACTGATGGTCTTTCTAATTTAGCACAAAGAGTTGGTCCAAAATTTTCTTTAGTATTTACAACTGCAATATATCTTTCAATAGGACCTGGACTTGGAATACCAAGAGCAGGAAGTGTACCTTTTGAAATGGCAATAGCTCCTTTATTGCCACAAAGTTTTAATATGAATTTAGCAAGATTAGTATATACTTTTGTTTTCTTTTCTGTAGCTTTATGGGTATGCTTAAAACCCAATAAACTTGTAAAAAGAGTTGGAAAATATTTAACTCCAGCATTACTTTTAATGATACTTTTTATGTTTGTCAGATTAATGTTTTTAGATAAAAATGTTGCAGCTCCAGTTGGAGATTATGGGAAATCACCTGTTCTTAAAGGATTTTTATCAGGTTATGACACAATGGATGCTGTTGCTGCACTAAATTTTGGTTTTGTTATAGCTTTAGCAATAAGAAGATTTGGTGTTACTGATAAAAAAGAAGTTACAAAATATACAATAAAAGCAGGAGTTTTTGCAGGTTTGGTATTATTTGCAGTTTATGCAATGCTTTCATCCATAGGAATGAATTCATCAGTATTATTAGCAGGTGCAGAAAATGGTGCTGAAATCTTAACGAAAACTTGCCAATATGCCTTTGGTAATTTTGGATTTTTCCTTCTTGCAGCAATATTTACCCTAGCTTGTTTAACAACTTGTGTTGGCTTAATATCAAGTGGTGGAGAATATTTTGCTACATTATTTAAAGAAAAATTATCATACAGGACTTGGGTCTATATATGGACTTTCTTTTCTTTCGTGGTAGCAAACTTTGGTTTAAATAATCTTCTAGCTTTTTCTGTACCAGTTTTAACTTTGATATATCCAGTAGCTTTAGTATTAATAGTTATGGGAGCTAGTCATGATTTTGTAAGATATGGAAAATTCTCCTATCTAAGCGCTGCATTCTTTTCAGTAGGTCTACCTTTTGTACAAATGTTGAGAACGACTTTTTCAGTTTCTCTACCAGTCTTAACTGATTTAGAAAATAATCTACCCTTTGCAGAATCAGGGCTTTCTTGGTTAGTGCCAACTTTTGTAGGAGTATTGGTAGTATCATTATTAGAAAAAGTTTTCCTTGCTAATAAAACATACGGACAAGTTAAAGAAAGAGCATAAAATATTATGGTGGTATTTAGAATTTATTCTCAGATACCACTTTTTTATATTTTATTTTTATTATTAATTCATTCAATCATTCTTATAATGCTATATGAAATTTTTTATTAACATATTGGTTTTAAAACTTGAGTGTGATATAATTATTGTAAATTTGGGAGGTTACATAAAATGTATAAGAAATCCTTAGTTTCTATTTTTATTATATTCTTATTAGTAGCAGGTTTTAATTTTAATAATTATCATGATAAGAAAGTTACAAAAACCCAATATGAAAAGATGACAGGTAGAGAAATTTCAAAAGAAGAATGGGAAGAAATTACAAAAGATGGTCAAGTTGAGATCATTGGTGGAGCCGATGGACCTACGAGTATATATGTTAAAAATTCTAAATAATAGATATAAAAAAATAATTAATGCTGGTATTTTACTGGCATTTTTTAGTTTGATAGAATATTGAAAAATAAAACTTTTTATAAAAAATAAACAAGAAGGGTGGACACCATTGTAAACTTTAATTTAGCAAATTAAAAGTTTGTCATTTATATTTTAAGTAACAGGAGGTAATAAAATGTTAAAAGCAAAAAGAATATTATTAATAATTTTTATAATTTTTTTAGCTATATTAACATCAAATTATTTTTCTAGAAGAGAAAAAGATGATAACAATTTTTATAGACAATTGGAAAACGATGCTAATTTTCTACATTCTGAGATTATAAAAATTGATGAAGGTTTATATTTTATAGTAGATAACCGTCAAATCACCAATGGAAGAGTAAGAAAAGAAATGGGTCTTTCTAACGAAACAAATATCATTCCTAAGTCTAATGGAAAAATTGTTTATGGTTACTTATATTGTGATAAGCCGGTACAAACTCCTACAGCTTTTTCATGTACTGTGAGAGGTAGGGCATATGTTAAGGCTATTTTTGAATATGGAACTTTTAGATTTTTGGATTGCACTGAAGTTTCATGGTCTGCAATGGGTTCAAATGTATTTAATGTAGACAATGGTGAAGGAGCTTTTCATATTGATAATTACGGAAAATACTTAGTGATTGAAGGGGCATTTAATGTGTCAACAGATGTCCCTAAAGAAATTGGTACTGGAGGAAATTTAGCTGGTTGGGAAATTGATTTTTCAACAGGAACAACTATTCATTTAAGAAAATGGGTAAGAGTTAGACATGAATTTAATGGAGATAATATAGGTCGTTTATATTTTGTAAAATAAAATATATATTAGAAGCTGCTGATTTAATATCGGCAGCATTTTTAATATATATAAAGTTGGTGATGTTGCAGAATAGATGATTCTACTCTGCGACATCATTTTTTTATCAAATATTTAAGTTTAGCCATTGTGCTTTTTGCTTTTAAATTATTTTCTAGATAGATTTATCTTGTTTCCTATTAAAATGGGTGCACTTAATAAAGCTGGCTTTAATGAATATTTTTTTCTTAAGCAGCTTTGTATTTTATGATTTCTAAGTTCTTATTTTCTATTTTTGATGTCAGTTTATTTAGGTTTAGCCCTATTGATAAGAGGCATATTTCACTTTTTATATTTTCTTTTCCTCTGTGGTGGAATCTGTTGTAGTTTAGGCCTGACTTTATTTTGGAGAATGCTCCTTCGGCTTGAATTGATCTATTTATTCTTTCTTCTATTCCTTGGTCGGATTTTATGTTTTTTAAGGATTCTTC